>Ga0075437_13132_pt1 | contig 24285 bp, 16 predicted proteins | sample MintriMetagenome_FD_74266 | JGI IMG/M metagenome (GOLD analysis project Ga0075437, IMG submission 74266) | Marine eukaryotic communities from Monterey Bay, USA to study complex ecological interactions - Minidiscus trioculatus and... | ecosystem: Environmental > Aquatic > Marine > Unclassified...
GCAAGCTGGATCGCTGACACGGGAACTGCGGACGGTTCAGAAGTCGATTGCGAAGTTTCAGGCAAAGACCAAAGAAATTGCCAACCGAATAAAGAAAGATAAGCAGTATAAACCGGATGCCAAGCAGACTGCAGCTGTAAGGAAATCGCTCAATGAGGCGAAAAAGAAAGCGAGTACTCTGCAGAAAAAAATCAAAAGCCTCGGAGCGAATGATATTGAATTCATGGCGATGGGGGTGCGGGAGGGGAAAGTCGCGGACTCCCCGATATACATTCGAGGCGAGGTGCGAGGTCGAAAAGGGACGGCGTCGCGAGGTTTTTTAACCATTCTGGAGTCGGATTTAGAGCAGCGGTTGATTGAGAATGGTCAAAGTGGCAGAAAAGAGCTTGCCGATTGGATCATTGCTCCCGAGAATCCGATGACGGCACGCGTAGCGGTAAATCGAGTTTGGCATCATTTATTTGGAAATGGGATTGTTCGAACGGTCGATAATTTCGGTGCGACGGGTGAATCGCCGACTCATCCGGAGTTGCTCGATTTCCTGGCGGTTGGCTTTCAGGAGCAGGGATGGTCGATAAAACGCTTGATTCGAGGTCTCGTGCTATCGAGAACCTATCAATTGGCAGCTGATTATTCCCAAATGAACTACGAAGTTGACCCAGACAACTTTTTATTATGGCGACACAAGTCTCAACGCGTGGATGCTGAGGCATTACGAGATGCAATGTTGTTGGCGAGCGGAGACTTAGATCTCAGCCCGGGCGAAGGGTCTCCCATTTCAAAGTTGCGTGGTGAGTTTGGACGTGGGAATTCGGTGGCCGTTGTCAGTGTCGCGAGCCAGCATCGAAGTGTTTATCTTCCGATTGTTAGAAATGCGGTTCCGGATGTTTTAAAATTATTTGATTTTGCTGAGCCGAGTATTCTGGTGGGGGAGCGTCCAGTTACAACGGTGCCGACCCAGGCTCTTTATTTTTTGAATAGTGAAATTGTGACTTCACAATGTGACCGACTGGCCCAGCGATTGTTGGCCGATGAAGCGATTGACGATGCAGAACGAGTCAATTTAGCGTTTCAGTCGGTTCTCTCGCGCGATGCGACTGTTGCGGAAGTCGAACGTGCCGAGAAATATATTAAAAAACTCGCAAACGATATTTCAGCAGATGATGCTGAGAGACGGCAGCGGATTGCCTGGTCAGGGTTTTGCCAGGTTCTGTTCGGCTCAGCTGAATTTAGGTACGTGGACTGATTAAATATTTATTGTTGAGATGAAATCGGTCTTTTGACTGACCGATTTTGCGTGCAAGCGCTCAATGAGCTTGAAATGGGAATTAGAAATGACGTTCGAATTTTCGAGAAGAAATGCATTAAAGACACTTTCGTGCGGTTTTGGCTACATGGCTTTGGCTGGATTGACGACCGACGCGGCGGAGGATTCGCAGAATCCCCTCGCTGCTAAGACGCCTCATTATCCGGCGACCGCAAAAAGAGTGATATTTTTGTGCATGCGGGGTGGCCCGTCTCACGTCGATACTTTTGATTACAAGCCTCAGTTATCGAAAGACTCTGGAAAGCAGGCGCCAAACCAGAAAAGCAGGAAACTCATGGGATCGCCGTGGAGTTTTCAACAACATGGCGAGAGTGGGTTGCCCATTTCAGACCTGTTCCCACATCTTGGAAAACATGCGGACGACCTGTGTTTAATTAACGGCATGGCGGGGGAAGTCCCGAATCATCCCCAGGCCTATCTCAAACTTCATACGGGTAGTTTCCGGTTTGTCAGACCATCGGTTGGATCCTGGGCTCTGTACGGATTGGGTACGGAAAATCAGGACCTCCCGGGATTTATAACGCTCAACCCGGAAACGCGTGTCGGCGGCGCTCAAAATTATGGCAGCTCTTTTCTCCCTGCCTATTACCAGGGCACTGCCATCGGGCAAATTAATCAGTCTTTGGCTAATGCAAGTTTCGGGAATATTAAGAATTCTCGCTTCAGCGAATCACTTCAGCGTCAACAACTCGACTTGCTTCAGGAAATGAATCAGGAATTGTTGAATAAAAAAGAGGTTAGCCCCGAACTTGAGGGAGTGATCGAGTCTTACGAACTTGCGTTTCGAATGCAAAGCGCAGTTCCGACGCTGATGGATGTTTCCAGTGAGTCAAAAGAGACCCTTGCTATGTACGGGGTTGGCGTTAGAGAGACAGATAATTTTGGGCGGCAGTGTTTACTGGCTCGCCGGTTTGCTGAATCTGGCGTCCGTTTTATCGAGCTGTGCCATGGTAATTGGGATCAGCACGGAAATTTAAAGGGAAAGTTGGAGTCGAATTGTCGGGCAACCGACCAGCCCATCGCTGCATTGCTGTCAGATTTAAAGCAACGGGGGATGTTGAAGGATACCTTGGTGGTCTGGGGAGGTGAATTCGGGAGGACACCGCACGTAAAAAAGAAAGACGGTCGCGATCACAATGCCACTGGATTTACTACCTGGATGGCTGGAGGTGGGGTGAAAGGTGGTCAGCGAGTGGGGGCGACTGATGAATATGGAATAAGTGCGGTAGAAAATAAAATGAATTTCCACGACCTGCACGCGACAATGTTGCATACCCTCGGATTGGACCATACCAAGCTTACCTATCGGTATGCTGGTCGCGATTTTCGATTGACTGATGTCTATGGGCGTGTGGTCAAAGAAATTCTTTCGTAATTAATTACTAAATAAATCTGGGTGCTTGAAGCTTGCCAAAGCTAAGACCATCGCGTGCTCATAAAGTGAATGGCGGGTAATGACACCGCCGGTTAGCGACGCGACCGCCCCGCCCTGTTGTTTTGAGTTGTGTTGTTCGAATACTTGGTCGTTGGCATCCCCCAGTTCAACTCCTGAATCGACCAAACGTTTTACGCTTGGTGGAAGTGGGAACGCACCGCTTCTGCCCAGCGTAGAATATCCGCTACGATTGATTACTACGATCCATGCGCTCGCGATCAACGTATTGTTGATCGTTTCAATTCCACCTTCGATGCCAACAAAAAAATCCGCAGTCGGGCATAACTCACGAAGTGCATGGGCGCGATTGGTTGCCCCTTGTAATGTTTCCTCCGAACTCATTGGCTGGTCGCTTACTTGCGAGGCGACGTCATAGCCTTCAGTGGAAAAACTCTTATTTGGAAACATGGCCTCGAATCCGGCTCTTGCGGATTCTATTTTGACTGGATTCTTCGAACCGACTGCGATGGTTAGATTGGTGGTCATGAATTTCTTTGGGATTGTAAGCGAGGGAATTTTAGGACTTCAACCGGGGTGAATGGTTCGGTTGTCGCTAGTTAACTGGAGCCTTCAGTGGAAGTAGAAATGATAACGGTGATTGGATCGCTTGTTGATAACCGCGCATGAAAAAACCCGCTGAAGAATCCTGGCTCGGATCCCACAACGGGTTTTAACTATCAACTAGTAGATTGCTGATTGAACAGCTTACCTCTCGGAATTGTTATTGATTTGAGCCTCCAAATTGCTTTGAAGAGAACATTTCGTTCCAACGATTCTCATAAGATCATGCCCACGGATATTTCTCATTTTGTCACCAAAATGAGGTTTCTAATTATCCTTAGAAAGGAGGTGATCCAGCCGCAGGTTCCCCTACGGCTACCTTGTTACGACTTAGTCCCAATCATCGAGTTGACCTTCGGCGCTAGCCTCCTTGCGGTTAGCATCGCGACTTCGGGCCCCCCCAACTTTCGTGGCTTGACGGGCGGTGTGTACAAGGCTCAGGAACACATTCACCGTAGTATGCTGACCTACGATTACTAGCGATTCCGGCTTCATGCAGGCGAATTTCAGCCTGCAATCCGAACTGGGCAACGTTTTGTGCGGTTTGCTTGATCTCGCGATTTCGCGTCGCTTTGTACGTTGCATTGTAGGACGTGTGCAGCCCTAGACATAAAGGCCATGAGGACTTGACGTCATCCCCACCTTCCTCCGGTTTAACACCGGCAGTCTCTCCAGAGTCCCCGACATTACTCGCTGGCAACTGAAGATAAGGGTTTCGCTCGTTAAGGGACTTAACCCGACATCTCACGACACGAGCTGACGACAGCCATGCAGCACCTACGTAAGAGTTCCCCGAAAGGCACTCTCTGCTTTCACAGAGATTCTCAAACATGTTAAGTCTAGGTAAGGTTCTTCGCGTAGCCTCGAATTAAGCCACATCCTCCACCGCTTGTGTGAGCCCCCGTCAATTCCTTTGAGTTTCAGCCTTGCGACCATACTCCCCAGGCGCTGTACTTAACACTTTCGCTACGTCCGAGAAGATGTGGGGGTCCCCACGGACTAGTACAGATCGTTTACAGCTAGGACTACCGGGGTATCTAATCCCGTTCGCTCCCCTAGCTTTCGTGCCTCAGCGTCAGAAGGATCCCAGAGAGCCGCTTTCGCCACCGGTGTTCCTGATAATATCAACGCATTTCACCGCTCCACCATCAGTTCCGCTCTCCTCTGATCCCCTCAAGACTAGTGGTTTCAAACGCAATTCCACGGTTGAGCCGTGGGCTTTCACATCTGACCTACCAACCCGCCTACGCACCCTTTAAGCCCAGTGATTCCGAATAACGTTTGCACAGTTCGTATTACCGCGGCTGCTGGCACGAACTTAGCCTGTGCTTCCTCCTAGGATCGGTCAAAATTTCCTCCCCTACGACAGCTGTTTACAACCCGAGGGCCTTCATCCAGCACGCGGCGTCGCTCCGTCAGACTTTCGTCCATTGCGGAAGATTCTCGACTGCAGCCACCCGTAGGTGTCTGGGCAGTGTCTCAGTCCCAGTGAGACGGGTCATGCTCTCACACCCGCTAACCATCTAAGCCTTGGTAGGCCTTTACCCCACCAACAAGCTAATAGTAAGCAAACCGCTCCAAGGGCAATAAATCTTTGGTCCGGAGACATTATTCGGTATTACTCACGCTTTCGCATGGCTATCCCGAACCCTTGGGTACGTATCTACTCGTTACTCTCCCTTTCGCCGCTGTCCGTTTTAAAAATCAACCGAAGCATCTTTTTAAAACTTCTCGCTCGACTTGCATGCCTAATCCACGCCGCCAACGTTCATTCTGAGCCAGGATCAAACCCTTCAATTGTATGCTTGCTATGAAACTAGTTCATAGACGACTAACATTGTTAGTTTGCAGGCTAATTTCAAAACCGAAGTAATGATTTCACTTGCAGCAAAGTGCCAATTAAATAAAGGCTTTGTTGTTGCCAACAAAAACCAGTTGCTTGACCGGGCCAGGTAGCTGGAATAAATGCTACCTAGCTTGGTTCACATGATCTTATGATTTGCATAAATTCAAAAGAATTTAACAAGAGGTATCTACTAAATTGTCAAAGAACAAAATCCTACCCGAAGGCAGAACGCGTCCGCAATTACTGCGAACAAAAAACGAGTAGGAAGAATTCCCACTCGTGAGGTTCACCATTCTAGGCATTCATCGGCAACTGTCAACGGTGATCAAGAAGAAAACCAAAACTTTTGCCAACAATCTTTTGAACGCTGAGCGTTCAGAAGTTTGCCAGAAGGAAACTCACAATCCAAAGCCAATTGGCTTCGAAGAGGCAGAGTATTGTATATCCCTTCGACTTTGCCAAGTGCCAAATGCAAGATTCTTTTAGATAATTTCAAACTCCGTTCTGAAACGCCGTTTTAGTCGGGTTTTTGAGCATTTTGGGGATGAGAGATTCTTGGGTTGATTTGTGACAAACCGTCCAGCGGCAACGAACAGTAAAAGTTTACCGTCGCCATCGATGGTCCTTTTAGCTTGCGTTATCGCTGATTCGGATGCTCCTGAAACATTTCAATCACAGTCGGTCGGGAGATCTAACGCTCTTTTTTTCTTGGTGAGTGATGAGTTTGTCTAATTAGCTGAACAAACCCATCTTCAAGTTTACCTTGGATCCGTTTTTGGATTTTTAGTGGGAGGGTTTATGATGTCCGGCGGATAACGATGCAATTTTCTGTCGCCGGCAGTTGAGGTGCTGAGCGGATAAGTTTTTCCTGTTTCCTGTTTCCGATTGACTGAGGATTGATCAAGCGTTGTCGGACAGATACTTGCAGTTCAGTTAGCGTGGTAATTTACAGGTCTTTTTAAGCGATTCGCCATTGGCGTTTCGGCAGTAAGTGAGGTCATGTTGTTAATGGCAATTCCAATGAGAATTAAAATTTGGAAAGTGGCAATCAGTTGTCTGTTGCTCTTAATTCCAGAATTGGTCAGTGGTCAGTCTTTTGCCCGGCAAACGATATCAACTAGCCAGCGGGTTACTGTTGACCAGCACGTTGTTGAACAAACCGACGGTTATGAAACCGAAGTTGGTATTTTGTATCGCCAGGGAGATGACCTCACAGATTACATGAAAGAGAAGTGTCGCCTGGATATTTACTACCCAAGCAACATCAAGAATTTCTCCACCGTGATCTGGTTTCATGGAGGTGGACTTACCGGCGGAAAGCGAGCGATTCCTAAGGAATTGTTGGCGAAAGGAGTAGCGGTTGTCGCAGTCGACTATCGGCTACACCCAAGAGTGAAGTCCCCGGAATATATCCGGGATGCGGCTGCTGCTGTTGCTTGGACGTTTGCCAATATAAATAAATACGGGGGGAGTGATAAAAAGGTCTTCGTTAGTGGGCACTCGGCTGGTGGCTATCTAACTTTAATGGTGGGCATGGATAAGCAATGGTTGGCGGAATACCAAGTTGATGCTGATCAAATCGCGGGGCTTATTCCTTACAGCGGTCACACGATTACACATTTTACCGTTCGTGCTGAGCGGGGGATTAGTAATAAGGTGCCAGTCGTGGATGAGTTAGCACCGCTTTATCATGTCAGAAAAGATGCTTCCCCAATGTTGATCATTACCGGTGACCGCGAATTAGAAATGCTGGGGCGGTACGAAGAGAACGCTTATTTTTGGCGCATGATGAAAGTTGCGGGGCATTCGCAGGTGGAAATCTTCGAGCTCGATGGGTATAACCACGGACAGATGGCGAAACCAGCTCACCCGTTGTTGTTAAACTTTGTTAAGCAAATCGCAAAGCAAATTAACTGAGGATCGATGCAGAAAATTGGCTACCGTGAATCAGTTGCTGCAAATTAGGCTTCAACCATAAAGGGCTGAAAATAATTGCTGGGAGATTGGCACCAGCGAAAGTTATTATTGACTGGAGGCGATTATCGTTACGCAAAAGGCTTCCCAGCGTGGCTCAGGCAATAAGGGTTTGTTTTCTGACTTGAACCACATTGTTTTCTGGCCCCCGTTTTTGTTGTTGCTCTCCGCTATTGTGTTGAATTTTTGGAGTCCCGACAAAGTAATCGACGGCGAGTTAGTGCCCGGGGAATTTTCCACAGTAGTCAACCTCGCCAACTCATGGGTGCTGAATCAATTTGGATGGCTTTTCAGCGTTTGTGCTTTCTTTTCGGTCACGCTTTGCCTGGCAATTTGTTGCACCGTATTTTGGAAGTCAGGTTTTGCGAGCGTTCGAATTGGTGGGCCTAATGCCAAGCCATTGATGAGCCTTTGGAACTGGTTTTCAATCACAATTTGTACAACCATCGCGATCGGAATTTTGTTTTGGTCCACGGCGGAGCCAATTGATCATCTCACAAAGCCGCCTGAGTTTGCCAATGTTGAAGCTGGGTCTCGCGACGCGGCGGTGTTGGCTTTGTCCACAATGTACCTGCATTGGTCGTTCACTCCTTATTCTCTGTATTGTGTTGCCTCCTTGATGTTCGCCTTTGCGTTTTACAACATGAAGCAGCCGTTTACGTTAGGTGCAACGCTGACTCCCTTGTTCGGCAGGTTCGCTATTGGCCGTGGATCGGCAGTGATCGACGCGATTTGTTTGTATTCACTGGTCGCGGGAATGGCCGCAGCTCTTGGGTCCGGGATCTTGATGATTAACGGAGGCTTGCACGATCTTTGGGGTGTGCCCAACGCAAATCAGTGGGTGCTGGGAGTTATTGCCTTTGCCATTGTATTTACTTTTGTGATTTCAAGCTCGACGGGGTTGATGAAGGGCATTCGGATTCTCTCGGATATCAACACCCGGCTCCTGTTGGGGCTGGCTTTGGTTCCGCTGTTTTTTGTGCCAACATTCTTCCTTCTTTCGCTTGGCGGCGAGGCTCTGTGGGATTACGTCACTCATTTTTTGGGTCGTAACCTAGCCGTTTCAAAAACAGCGACTGGCGAGTTGCGAGTTTTTGCGCCAGATGAGTGGAGTAAAGGGTACACCGTATTTTACTGGGCGGTCTGGATGGCTTGGGCTCCAATCACCGCCTGTTTTTTAGGGCGAATTGCCTATGGTCGGACGGTGAAAGAATTCATGTTAGTCAATTTTATTTTTCCATCGATCTTTGCAATCGGCTGGATGACCATTTTCAGTGGAACCGCACTTTATTACCAAACTGGCGGGCAAGTTGATTTGGCGGAAGTCATTGCGACGAAAGGGCACGAGTCGGTTTCGATCGCAGTCCTGAACCAGTTTCCCTTTGCTGTCGGTCTGGTGACGTTTTACCTGTTAAGCGCATTTATTTGTTTTGTCACCTCCTCTGACTCAAATATGTCAGCGATGGCGAGTGTTTCCTCCACCGGCATTTCTCCGGATAATCCCGAAGGTAATCCATGGCTAAAGATTGTTTGGGGAGTCACGGTCGGGATGGTGGCCTGGATCATGATTTGTTTCGCTGGCGGTGTCGAAGGTGTTAAAACCCTCTCAACATTAGGTGGACTGCCCGCTGCGTTTCTGGAGATTTTAATCATTGGCGCGCTTTTGAGGGTGGTTCTGTTTCATCGCCGACTCGATTGTTTTTCTGAATTGAATTCCGAATTGATTTCCAAATCTGTTTCTGAGGCGGCAGGCGAAGCCAAGGGCGAGTCGAGGTAAGCATTTCCAACCACGAAATGTTCATCATTTGGTCAAGAAATAACTGTATTTTGGATCGTAATTGCAAAAACCTGAAATCCGGGTAGTCTTGGTTTGAACGCACCGGAGGGGTGGTTAGTCCGCTTCTTGGAAGACGGTGAACGGAACTGCACTCCAGCCAACGGGACCGGTCGTGGATCATCAACCACTTTCGAATTCGAGTATAGAGTTTTCAGAGATCCAACTGCTTCGGCAGCAAATTGTCGACCAAATCGATGGGCGCATCACCGATGTGTTGAAATCGTTGCCGCGAGAATATTTTGAGCAATTGCGAGAGACAGAGAGGCTCGAACATTTTAAAGCGTTGGTGGCGCTTAAGGTTTGCGATGTTGATCAAGAGATTATGTTGCGGCAACAAGATGGAAGTCGCGTCACGATCATTTCGACGCAAAATTACCCCGGGCAGTTGGCGAGGATGATGCATGAGTTGCCCGATGAATTCCCGCTGGTTGGTGCGAAGATCTTCACCAGTGCGAACGAAGATTTTATTGTCGATGTGTTCGATTATAAAATTGAAGATTCTCGGTCAATCGAAGAAGCTGACAAAGACGGGAATGACCGCGATGAAATCGTAGCCGAAGTCATGGAATTGACGGGGGCAACGCGATTGGAGGTTTGCCAGTTCATCGAACGGTTTCACTACGATCATGAAATCCTGAGTTCTGCCGAAGAGATTGCCTCTCAATATATTGCTCTTCGGGAAACCGAGCATGTCAATGACATTAAAGTGCTCTACCGGTTGAGAAGTGCGAGTGTGCCCGGCGGAAAGCAGATGGCCAAAATTACAATTTCGGCAGCCAGTTCAACGACACGAGAAATTGTTCAACGAGCCGCCAGCTACCTTGGTGATTGTGGATATGATATTCGCCGCGCTTTGTGTGAGAACATCGTAGTTGGTGACACCGTCGAAGTTGCGTTGTTGACGTTTCATGTGGTATTTCAAGAGGCGGGTCGGACGTTCTTGTCGACAGAGGGACGTCAGGCTCCCCCCAATGATCGTAGCGATTGGGTTTGCCGTGAAATGGAAATGTTCTTGCGTATTGATGGGGAGGTGATCGAGCCGGATTCAAATTCTGGCGTTTCAATAATTGAAGAATTCGGTGGTCTTGAGCAAGCTGAGGTTTTTTGTGGTTTGGCAAAATTAACTCAGCATAAGCTGAATTTTAAGTCTGATCTCGAGCTTCCTCATGAGCGGATTACACGAGCCCTTTTAAAACAGAAAAGTCTTATTTCAGCGTTACTTGATTATTTTATGAGTCGTTTTTGCCCGCAGCGCGGTAGCTCTGGCGAGTTAACTTCATCGGTCGATTCGATCGCTGAAACGCTCGAGTCGATAAATGACAGTACTGATCGGGCCATCGTCGGGTCGTTTGTCGAGCTGGTCTCGGAAATTCAACGTTGTAATTTTTCGGTCAAGCGGCGTCGTGCGTTAGCATTTCGGATGCCGGGTTCGGTGTTTGAAAATCTGAACCGTGGCGAAACTCCCTTTGCGGTTTTTTATGTTTTCGGCTCCGGTTTCGATGGAGTGCATGTTCGTTTTCGAGATGTCGCTCGTGGGGGTATGCGTTTGGTGCCGACGCGAAACCAGGAGCATTATCTTTATAACTCACTGCGCGTTTTTGAGGAGGCTTGGCGGTTGGCATCGGCTCAGCAACTTAAGAATAAAGACATTGCCGAAGGTGGCGCTAAAGCTGTTGTGGTGGTTAAGCCGGGGGTTGATCATCAAAAAGCCGGACGGGATTTTGTTGACGGGTTGCTTGATTTGGTGACGGAACTGAAATTGACGAACGCGGTCGATCAACCTGCAGTTGAGGATGAATACCTTTATCTCGGGCCAGACGAAAACGTTTCAGACGCTTTGATCGAATGGGTGGTTGAGCGAAGCCGTGTGCGGCATTACGCGTTTCCATCCACGATTATGAGTAGTAAACCGCTTTCGGGAATCAATCACAAAAAATATGGGGTTACAAGTGAAGGCGTGCTCGTATTCCTCAGGTACGCGCTTATCGAAAGCGGAGTCGATCCTGATCGCGATGCATTCACGATTAAGTTGACCGGCGGACCCGACGGAGACGTCGGCGGGAACGCAATTCGAATTTTAATTCGGGACTATGCTGATAAGGTCGCGATCGTCGGGATTTCCGATGGAACGGGGTCGGCGGTTGATCCCCAAGGGCTAAATCACGAAGCGCTCCTGACCTTGGTAGAACAAGGGTTGGGGATTAGCCGTTTCCCCCACGACCTACTTTCAGCGAATGGCTATGTTTCCGGTTTGGAGGGGGAATCCGAAATTGCTCGTCGCAATAACATGCACAACGAAGTAACCGCCGATGTGTTTTTGCCTGCCGGTGGTCGACCGTCAACGATGAATGCAACCAACTGGCGTGATTTTTTAAACTCCACTGGCGAGCCGAGTTCAGCAATTATTGTCGAGGGCGCAAATCTGTTTATTACCGATGAAGCCCGTGACTATTTAGGGCAGTCGGGAGTAGCGATCGTAAAAGACTCATCGGCAAACAAATGCGGAGTGATCTGCAGTAGTCTTGAGATCATTGCAGCCATGTTGTTGAGTGAGAAAGAATTTCTTTCCATTAAATCTATTTATGTGGAAGAGGTGCTTCAATTGTTGAGGCAGTTGGCGGAAACCGAGGCTTTAGGGTTATTCAATGAGCGGTTGCGGCAGCCCGAGGTCGATTTGCCCCGCATTAGTGTCATGATTAGTCGGCAGATGATTCGACTTGCCGACATTATTAACGATGGATTTGAAGGGTGGTTGCCGGAAGAACACGCTAGCGCGAATGAGTTCGTGCTGGCCTATCTGCCGCATTCGTTAGTGTCGTTTTTGGGAGATTCGACGATAGAGCGAATCCCTCCAAACTATCGACGTCACTTGGTGGCCGCTATTTTGTCGTCGCGAATTGTCTATCGCGAAGGCTGTCAGGGACTGGCCTCTATGCATGATTCTGATCTTGAACAGCTAATTCGATCGCAGTTGTATTACGAAAAGCAAGTTCGAGAAATGATTAACCAGCTCGAACAGAGTCAGCTTCCAAACAAAGAGGAAATGATTCGTATTTTAGATTTCGCCGGTGCGAGAGGCCAGCGAGATTTGCGAATGCCAAAAATAGCTGGCAAGGCCAAACCGTAAGCCAAGTCGTCCAGCATGGTGGTGTGTCGGTTGTTGCTTGCCCGTCGGTAGAATGGGCTTGGCGTCTGAGTCGTTTCGGACGAACTCACCTACTGGCTAAAGTTTAGCTCTTGGCAGAGCTTTGCTGTTTTCGTCTCCTTGTGGAGAGTATTGCCAGTCCAGTCAAACCTAGGAATGAGGTAGAGCCAGGTTCCGGTACTGAAACGATAACACTCCAGCTGACGGATTGTTGTAATAAACTGGTGTCATCGAGTCGCCACCAGTCCAGTGAATTGCCGCTGAATGAGTGATCGAGAATTGAATCATAGGCTGTGGCTTGAACCGAGTAGGTGCCGGCAGCGAGTGACAGTGAGTCGATCGAAACAGATTCGCCAAGGAGGCCAAGGGAAATGCCGTCGACATACCACTCAACATTAATCACCGATGCGTCGACAGAGTTGACCCAGAGTGTGTCGTCTGCTGAATAAGTACTGCTGTCATCTAGCCATGAATCCAGTGGGTCGACCTCTAAATAAATTTCTTCGATAAAACGTTCACGGCTGATTGCGTCAAAAGGACGATTGAGCGATCGCATCATTGAGTTATCACTTGGGCGATAAAGTCCAAATTCGTGATAGCGAGCTCCCTCGTAGTAATCGATCACACCGATGTCGGAATCGGGGTCGTCATAGCCGAGCCACCGATCCCATTTGCCAAGCGACGGGTCAGAAGTCACATTCACCTGATTAGGTTCACCGCCGCCCCAGCTTTGTCCGCTGGTATAGTATTCGTCTGCAAGCTTGGCAAAGGAATGACCGACCTCATGAATAGCGATGTCGAGTGCTACGGTATTGCCTGCCGCCCAAACGGCCCATTGTCCGCCGCCTCCACCGTACTTTTCCGAATTGACACTCCCTAAACGCATGTCGATATCGATGCCGGATCCGCTTAGTGCGGAATTCACCGCGGTGTTGGCTTTGGTGGTATTGAAATAGAGGAGGCGATCAATTCCGTTTGTGTTGTAGGTGGCGTCCAGTGCGGTGTCGACAAAAATATTGTTAATGGGATCGTCAGCGCCTGATTCATTGCTGATGACGTTGACTCGATGGGCGTTGAAAAAGTTCTGGTAGCGGGGAAAGGGAGCAATGCCAGGATTGAAAAAGGCGCTCAAGGTTTCGTCGACATGGTCGCGATAGGTCGAAACAATTTCACTGGCTTGATAACCGTCACCCACGAATATCATGTCAACTCGATTGGAGGAGTCGCCATTGTTCATCACGGTCGTTAGCGTTTGACCAAAACAGCCCGCTAAGCTGGGATAGCCTATTAAGATCGCGAAGAGCAGCGTTCGAAACATCGTCTTTCCTCTAAGATTTGAACTTGCCTAAGTCTATTTATCGGACAGGCATTGTCAAACTTTCGAGAGGGAGCCCACTGGTGATAGTCGAGCAATGCAAATTTGACGGAGAATTTGTGCTATTCGCTTGGGGGAGTTACCGGGGCACAGTTCAACAGAGGCGGCTGTCGATATTTGCGTGTGTTTATATAGGCGCGTCGCTCGCCGCATCGGGGCATGCCCAAGTTCCGGTTTTGAGAAGTTCCGGTTTTGCGAAGGCCTGTTTTTCAGGATACAGGGTCACGCAGTTAATGGGGGGAGTTGGTGGAGGAATCGCTTGGGGGGAGGAATCGTTTGAGGACGCGAAAAAAAGTGCTTGCGGCGACCAGCATGACCATTGGCAGCATCGCGGTTACGACGACGAAAGAACCGATCTTCTCTGGGTTTCCATTGGCGGCACTATACAAATTACCAAGACTAGCCGCGGCGGCGGCGAAGACAGTGGTGATGACTAAGACCGACATGATCGAAAATCTTTGCCGTCTTGGATGTCGTTGTCTCGAAGAATGTGAGTCGATTTCTTGATTCGGCATTTTAGTTCTCTGTGAGCGGCGATCTCGAGCCGTTTAAAATATGTAAAATCAGTCGAGTGCTTTGCTAATACGCTAGCGTGACAGCGATTCGCAATCAAGGTCTTCGTATCTTATCTATTGTGCGTGGTGTCAATAAAAACAGAAACAACAGAGTCGCTAAGTTTACTGAATTACTCAATTTTCCGCTTTGTAGTGACGATTACACCTACAACCGATTAACACCACGGATGGTAGGTCGGAATTTTTCAGGTTTCAAGAAGTCGTTATTGAGCCTGTGAAGGCACGGATTTCCCGATTACGTGCTCATAAAGATTGTTCCCCCCGAGGAACGGACCCAGTTTTCAGAAGGATTTGAACCCATGCGATCCCTGCTAATAGCCACCGCGATTTGTGCTGCGGTCGTCTCTCTTACCGGATGTACATTCACGGTGAGTGGCCCCTGCAATTCATTTACTCATCAGGCCCGAATCAAGGCTTGCGGATGCAACGGTAACGTTGCCTGCGACGCTTGTGAAACAACCGAAGCAGCTCAGGAGCCTGTTGCTCAAGAAGCCGCCGCGGATTGCGATCCGTGTGCAAAGGAAAGAAAAGTTGGTTTGTTGCGTAACATGTTCCCTTGCAAGACGGATGCTTGTGAAGAAGCGGCATGCGAAGAACCAGCGTGTGAAGATGAAGCTTGTGAGGACGATTCGTGCGATAGAAACGGAATTGCAATTCCTCGCGTCGGCAAAAACTTGATGAACAAGCTCGGCAGCCTCGATTTAATGAAATCAAAGTGTGGATGCGAGTCGGACGCATGTGGTTGTGAGGCAACTGAAGAAGCGGCAAAGCCTGCACCGGCGATTGCTGATTGCGGTTGCAAATCTGGTGCCTGTGACGACAAATGTCGTGGAGCTCGCATCGGTATTCTAGATCGTGTCACCGCATGCAAGGACAAATCTTGTGCCGGAGACTGCGAAGCAGAAGACGATGGATGCGACGACGGATGTTCTAACGGACTGATCGGACGAATGAATGGTATCTCAGTACCTGGCGGTCGTCTTGCTGGAATGATGCAGGGCGGGGTTATGCAAACTGCCTTGAATCAACAGGTTCCAATTGTCGACGCTGCTGGAGCAGATTGCTGCGGTCGTTTCGGCTGTGGCAGAGATGGCAAGCGTTGCATGACATGCCGAGCAAAAATGGGCTTTGGCAACGGCATGGGCTTGAAAAATGGAATGGGTCTGGGCAACGGCATGGGCCTGAAAAATGGCATGGGACTAGGCAACGGCATGGGACTAGGCAACGGCATGGGGTTAGGAAACGGTTCTGGTATCGGGCATGGAGCTGGCATTGGAAACGGAAACGGACTTGGCTTGCGTTCTCACATGGGCTGCGGTAACGGTACTTGCGGTCAGTGTTCTGGGTGTCTAAGCAATCTTCGGAACGGTCGACCTTACGCTGGCCAAATGCCTCACACGGCACCAGGGCCGGGGATGACTGGAATGGCTCCCCAGTACGTTTATCCGTACTACACGACGCGGGGTCCACGGGATTTCCTAATGGCGAATCCACCTACAATCGGATATTAATCGATCGACCTGCAATCTGCAGGAATCTGACTGAAAACGAAATTGGCTGGGCAGTAATACTGTCCAGCCTTTTTTTATGGGGTTGGATTTTAAGCAGCTTACTTTTGCAGCTTGTCTTTTGATTCCAGATATTTAATGACTTGCTCGGCAAGTTGTTCGACCGGAGCACTGCCGTCGAGATGAACCTCTGGGTTGGAGGGGGATTCGTAAGGTGCGTCGATACCGGTGAATCCTTTTAGCTCCCCTGCCCTTGCCTTTGCATACAGACCTTTGGGGTCGCGTTGTTCACAGATTTCTAGTGGTGTGTCGACAAATACCTCAATGAAGTCTGCGTCATTGCCGTTGGCGATAACCATTGCGCGAACGCGATCACGGTCACTTCGATAGGGGCTTACGAAGGCGGTTAAAGTGATCGTGCCAGAAGAACAGAAAATATCGGCGACGCATCCGATCCGGCGAATGTTTTCTTCGCGATCTCGGGCTCCGAATCCAAGGCCAAATCTCTTTGCGAAATCGAGCCCATGATTAGGTTCAAGTAGTTCGCGGCTGGCGTTAAGCCCGTGTCGAATGTTGTCGCCATCAAGAACAAAGCTGCGCTGATTGGATTCGTAGAGCATCGAGTCAACGCAATTCGCGACTGTGCTTTTGCCGCTGCCGCTGAGCCCTGTAAACCAAACGACACAGCCTCTTGGTCGCTTGACGGATTGTTCGTGCCAGGTAACGAGTGTTTTTTCGGTCATCAAAATATGTTTTGGGGGGTGAGTGCGATCAGCTAACCATGTTGACTATACCGTATTGAGTGCGGCTCTGTTTATTCAATTCCAGCAAGTTCGCACAGGTTGGCTTGGATGACAGCTTGAGGGCAGCTCCAGACGAGGAAAAATAGTGCTTCACAACACCAGCGTCCGGCGGGGTGTCCTGCAACGAATCCTGCCCCTTTGGCGGCAGCCATCGATGCTTGCGTGGTTCGTAGGACAAAGCTATTCATGTCGGTTCGCAGTTCTGCGTTGGTGCCCGTTGTAACTCCGGAAGCAAGTTCTAAAAGTCGAGATTTCAGGGCGAGTCGTTGTGCTTTCAGAGCCTCGATGCTTTCCAGCAGATCGGGCCGATGGAGTGATTCTTGTTCGATGAAATTCACTGCTGCGGTAGCTAGGCCCAGGGCAAGGGCTGAGGTTTGGGTGCTTCCGGTTGACGTTAGGCCCGATACGGTAAGCACTTGTTCGGCTGGTTCAGTGAGAAGCGATGAGGAGTCGACAAAAACATTTTCAAATTTCACCGGCCCAGTTTGGCTTGCTGTAAGCGCGATCAGATTAAATCCTTTTGGAATCGTAATTCCCGCGGTATCCGACGCGATCGCGAAGAGTATTTGTTGCCCATCGGGCATTTCGGCGCCTACTACAAGGTGAGTTGCTCCGCAGGCTCCAGTGACCCACGGGCTTTGGCCGGTCACAACGTAACCGCCGTCTTTCTCAATTGCACGACAGGCCGGTTGTCCCAAATGCCGACGGCTCGTGGTGAGGTGAGAAATGCCAACGGTGGCATGTGTGTTTCCTGCGAGAATTCCCGAAAGTAGTTTGTCTCTCAACGGGATGTTGTCGGAGCCGCAGATCCGCCGAAGTGCAGCAACACGTTGTGTTAAAATAAATGTGGTTGTTAGGCAGGCAGACGCCAGTTCGACGTAGGCGGAAGCGATTTGAGCTGCTTCCCACTCAAGACCTCCAAGGTGATGCGGGATAAACCAACGGTAGACGTCAGCTTGCTCGAGAAGGTCGAGCCGTTCAGAGGGCCACTCTGAGTGGTTTAGGGAAGAGGCCGAGAGAGTTGCCAGTCGCTCACAAAGTTGAGAAATGTTCCCGCCATGAATGGCGTCGCAATCGAGTGGTTCAAGGTTCATTATGAGGCGTCCATTCTAAAGTTTCCCGCGACATTGATGGTTCGAAGGCGAGGGTGCAAGTTGGGGAAAGTTCGCATTCAAACTGGCTTCCCTGATTATGGCTGTTTCTCAATTATATCGACAGGCTTTTTGCTAGAAAATCAAGGACGAAGGCGGATGGCCTGATGGATAAGCGGCCAACTTTAATGTGCCGGTGGGGCTGTTGAGTCGGTGGAGCAAAGGTCAAGGTTGGTTCTGGTTCCGTTGACGGGCGATTGAGAAACGCATGTTGCCATTACTGAGTGTGACTGGTGGGATTTTCCGATTGCGGTTCTAATTTTAACAAAGGCGTTGCTAATTCGCCGAAAAAGAGACTAGCCGGTTGGTCTTTTGATTCATCTAAAACCTTGTGAAAAATTACGATATGAGTACGTCTGAGCCCGAAACTCGCCCCACACCACAATCAGCATTGAGCAGTGAGAGTTTGACCGTTGAGGAGCTATACGAAAAGTGCACAGCACTGGCCAGTAACCTCTGGTGGTCATGGGTGCCCGAAATCCAGCATGTTTTTCGTGACCTTGATCCCGTTCGTTGGCGTCAATTGGATCATAACCCAGTTGCGTTACTCAACGAGTTCACACCGACTCGACTGTATGAACGTGCAAATGAGATGGTGCTATTTACACGAATCAATCAGTCTTATCGCCTGCTGAAAGAGTACATGGGTTCGCGGCAAACCTGGGCTGCAACCAACGCTGGAGTATTAGGAGCCAAGCCGGTTGCTTATTTTTCGGCAGAGTTTGGAATTCATGAATCACTTCCGATTTATTCGGGGGGGTTGGGGGTATTGTCGGGTGACCATATTAAGAGCGCTAGTAGTTTGGGCCTACCGTTGGTTGCTGTCGGTTTGTTCTATGCACAGGGCTATTTTCGCCAACATCTCGATAATGACGGTCGACAAAGCGAAGAGTACATTGACACCAAAGTTGATACGCTGCCAATTCAAGAGGCTTGCGATCCAACTGGCGAACCGGTTGTCGTAAAAATTGACAATCGAGTTGGCGCTATTTGGGCGAAGGTTTGGGAGATTCAAGTTGGGCGCGTTCGGCTTTTTCTGCTCGACAGCAATATCGAAGCAAATCATCCTGACGATCGCCAACTTACCAGTCGTCTTTACGGTGGGGATGAACGGACGAGAATTCGCCAGGAACTAGTATTGGGGGTTGGTGGAGTCAAAGCCTTGCGAGCCGTTGGAATTGACCCTGGTGTCTACCATTTGAATGAAGGGCACAGCGCGTTCGGGCCTTTGGAGGTGATTCGTCAGCGCATGGACGATGACGGGCTTACCTTTGAGAATGCACTTCGGGAAGTAGCGTCTCAAACGGTTTTCACAACGCACACCCCGGTTCCCGCAGGCCACGATCGCTTTCAGTCCGATATGGTCGAAGAACATTTAGGGCCGTTACGGGATCAGCTTGGGATTTCCTATGAGCAATTATTAAGCCTTGGTCGGATCGATCCGCAAGATAGCGAAGAGTTGTTTTGCATGACCGTTATTGGGCTCAAGTTGTCGCGTACCGCGAATGCAGTGAGTCAGTTACACGGTTGTGTTTCCCGGCGAATGTGGGCCCACCTTTGGCCTTGGCGAGCTGAGGAGGATTGCCCGATCGGGCACATTACTAATGGTGTGCATTCTCAGTCGTGGTTAGCCCCTCAGATGAGAACGCTGTTTAACAAACATTTTCCGAGTCGTTGGATGGACCGTGTCGGGGAGCCTAAAGTTTGGAAGAACATTCATGATGTTGATCCGGGGGAACTATGGGAAATCCACAATACACTCAAAGGAAGAATGATTTCGTTTGTGCGTCGCCGGTTGGCGAGTCAATGTCGACGGCGGGGCGAGGACGAATCGTCAGTGGAATTGTCCCGAACGATGTTCGACCAGAATATTTTAACGCTGGGTTTTGCGAGGCGATTTGCAACGTACAAGCGAGCGAACCTGATTTTTAATGATTTGGATCGTATCGATCGAATTCTCAATGATTCGAATCGACCTGTGCAAATTGTATTTGCCGGCAAGGCCCATCCTAAGGATGAACCCGGTAAACACTTTATTCAAACCGTGGCTAATTTGCGAAAGGATCCTCGCTTTCGGGATCGCGTGGCCTTTGTCGAGGACTACGATATCAATGTTTGTCGCCATTTAATTCAGGGAGTGGATGTGTGGCTCAATAACCCAAGAAGGCCTCTGGAAGCTTCGGGGACGAGCGGCCAAAAAGTGGTTCTGAATGGCGGGCTGAATTTGTCCATTCTCGATGGATGGTGGGCTGAGGCATTCGACGGCGCGAACGGTTTTGCAATTGGGAAAGGGGCTTCCCATGTTTCCGATGAAATCACCGACGGTCGCGATTGCGAGTATCTTTACGAAGTTCTTGAAAACGAAGTCGTTCCAATGTTTTATCATCGTGACATTGATGGTTTGCCTCGCGAGTGGATTCGGCGGATGATCAATTCAATTCGAACCTTAGCGTGGCGATTTAGCTCGGATCGAATGGTGATGGATTATGCAGAATCATGCTACGTGCCAGCGGCCGGTGGTTTGAGTTGTAAAGTGTGAGCCTGAGCTTAGCAAATTCCGGTCCCAAGCCGGTTCAATCAAGGAAATAATTCACAAATAGTATATCGCAAGTATTTGTCGTTAAATTTTGATTTCTTAACGTGTTGTCTATCGACTCGTGTCGATGGATTTCCTATAAAACGACCTCACTTCTTTAATTGAGCAAGTTGTTAATCTTTTCAAAACTTACCTTGATTTTTTTCTAGTTCTTGAGACGATTGAATTGTTGCCAGCGCACGCTTAACTGCGCGTTTTGGTTTTGAATTTTTAATAATCCGTTGTTTGAGTATTCCTTTACCGGTTACCCTAACGACAGAACGAAATAGGATATCTCCGGAACTTGACGGCTGAGGGACCAATTTTTCGGGTAGATCTAGGTCTTTAAACGGCTTGTGCTTAGCACGCTCGGCTTACATCTTTCTCCCAGCGACTCCCATCGCTATCTTCATTCGGAGTATCTTTTACATGCCGCATTGCTGTTCTCAGCAGTGCGGTTTTTTTTGCTGCGAAGCTGTCGGAAGGCAAAATTTCACAAAGTCGATTGCGGGAATTATTTTTTATCTTGCAAACGAGTTTGGAGTTCTGGGGAAAGTTCCAGTCCGAACCGTTTCAGAAGGTTGTAGTAGTCGATTGCTGAATTTATGTTTGTCATTGAATCGAGTTTGGGGTCGATCTCACGTAGCAAATCGACAGGTATTTGGCGAGCTTGGAACGCGGTGGCTAACTCGGACACACGCAGTTGTCCGTTCTGGATTCTCTCGTCGATCATTCCATGTAGCTCCGTGCGGTAAACGGCAGTCATTCCAAAAATACGTTCTTCTGAAAAGGGAACGACCGCTTCGTAATCGGAAATTTTATGAAATAGAAAACGAATGAGTTGCGGGTCAATCAAGGGCACATCACAGCTAGTAACAAATGCAAAATCGACTTGAGAAGCCAGTTTCGCCAAGCCGACACGGATTCCCTCCAATGGCCCACAGTTAGGGTGCTCGTCTGTCGCCCATTGCACATTAGGTGGAAGCTGGTGTTGGCTGAAATCAGCATCCCCGATCAGAATTACGGGATGGCAGACTTGTTCAACCTGGGAAACAACACGTTCTAGAAATGTTTGTCCATGAAAAATGAGTTGCGTTTTATCAATGCCAAGTCGCGTACTTTTGCCTCCGCAGAGGACAATTGCACCTAAACTAGTTTCGAGTTGAGAAAGTTTGGGCATGTTGGAGGAGTGAAATTCGCAGTTTAGAATAGGCTATAATCGCCCGCGTCCAGTCGATAACCAAATTAGCTGATCTGTCTAAGGCATCCTATGGCTCTCACGCTTACCCAGCAAGTCAAAAATAATATCTCTATTGAGGCAAACGGACTTATTCCCGAATTGCTATTGGGGAAAACAACTGATCAGATCCAATCGTTGCCAGTAGCGTACGGTAACGAATCAATTCTGTTGGGGGAATTGTTTGGGGTTTCAGGCAGTGTCGACCAGACGAACGTCGTTGTTTTTGATGGCCCGCTGAACAACGTGAACGGCATTGGGACGGGGATGACGTCGGGCACCATCCAAATTCGTGGAGATGCGGGAAATCGTATCGGTTTGAAGATGTCTGGTGGCGAAATCCAATCGACGGGGAATGTTGGTGACCACCTCGGAACAGAGATGACGGGTGGAGTGATTGTTGTTGAAGGGAATGCTGGTGATTCTGTCGGATCCGTATTGCCGGGATCAAAGGTTGGGGTGAATCGAGGCACGATTTTAGTGCGAGGCTGTGTTGGGAAAGGTGCTGGAGAATCAATGCGTCGTGGCATGCTCGTTGTGGGTGGTGATGCCGGAGATCTATTAGGTTGGTCAATGCGGGCCGGTACGATTGTCGTGCTTGGTAAATCCGGGGCCCAGGTCGGGGCGGAAATGAAACGGGGGACAATTGTTCTTGGAGCAGGTCTGCCCCATTCATTGCCACCGAGTTTTCGACAAGGAGGGAGTTTTAAGATGCCGGCGGTTTCGCTGATTACGAAATGGTTAAAGGAATCGCATCCAAAGTTTGATGTGGATTTATCGCAATTAAATACTGAGTTTCATCTCTTTCATGGCGATTTTTTGCATGGCGGTCGCGGTGAAGTGCTGATCCCGGCAAGCTGAAAACTTACTTCGATGCTTTTGCATTTTGGCTCGTCTTTTCCACACTCGCTTTTCATCTATTTGGCAGTCGATGGCGTAAAGGATTTTTTGCCTGTTTGTTGTTTTCTTTTGCGTTTCTTTTCTGGCTTTTTCTTTGGAGTTGTTGAAATCGCAATCTCGCTAATTTGTTTCAACTGCTGTTCCCACTGGCCTATAAGGTGAGCTGCTTTGTCCGGATGCTGAGTGATCAAGTTTTTGGATTCAGCGCGGTCATCGGATAGGTCGTAAAGTTCCCAGGGATCGTCCTTCGCGGCGACAAGTTTGAAATCGCCAACGCGAATAGCGCGATTACCTTCGTGGAACCACCAAAGCGAATCACGCTCGATGACGATGTCTTGGGAGAATGCAGGCAAGAGGCTTTTCCCAGGCGCTGGTGGAATGGGCACACCGTTCCATTTGTCAGGTTTATTGATTTCCAGCACGTCGAGAATGGTTGGGACGATATCGATGACGTGTGACGGCGTGGTTCTAAGTTCTCCGCGGGATGAAATTCCTGCGGGCCAGTGCGCGATTAGGGGCGTGCTAATTCCACCTTCGTGCACCCAGGTCTTATGACGTCGAAACGGTGTATTGCAAGCACTAGAAAATCCCGGTCCTAGGCATAAGTAGGATGCGGCACTACCAGGAGACGCGAGCGGATCGTGTCCGCCGTTGCGCACCATTATTTCCGCGCTGGCTCCATTGTCCGATGCGAAAAAAATAAGAGTGTTGTCGAAGACCTCCATCGTCTTAAGTTGTTGCAGGATCCTGCCAATTTCATGATCCATGCGATCCACCATCGCGGCGTGGATTGCCATTTTTGTGGCCTGGAACTTCTTTTGCTCTACCGTTAGGTCATCCCAGTCGGCAGGGTGGTCAATTTCTCCGCTCCCAAGCTTTTCAAAGGCATCGGGGAATTTGTAAGGGGGGCCGACCTTGGGTTCAAGTTTCGACAGCGTTGTGTTGTGGAGTTTTCGGTCAAGTTGACGTTGATATCTCTCGGTTCGCATTTGGTCCCAGCCGGCAAGGTAATGGTCTGCATATTTCTCGATATCCTCAGGTTTTGCATGGAGGGGGAAATGAGGAGCGATGAAAGCGATGTAATGAAAGAAAGGTTGGTCCGCATGTTTTTCAGCATGCTCTTGAAGGCAGGCGATCGCGTGATCTGCATTGGCTGTCGTGGCGTAATAATCTTTTTCGTCACCGCTGATTTTGACTGGCTGATCGTTGACCGTGTTCCCTTTTGCTGTAAAGAAATTTCCTTGGTTTCTCATGTCTAGTGAGCGATCGAATCCGGCGGCAAGAACCTTGCCATCAATGTGCCATTTTCCACTGTGGTAGTTCCGGTATCCAAGCGGTTTCAAGAAATCGGGTAAGAGTCGAGCCCATGGTTGCCGAGCCCCGCGATTACCTCCGACGATGTTTAAATCGGGAAGTTTGTCACGATGCACCATGTGAGGATAGTAGCCCGACATTAAAGCGGCTCGTGTCGGCCAGCAGCGTCCAGTGTTGTAAAACTGAGTGAACATGAGGCCGTTCTTCGCGAGGCCATCAAGATTTGGTGTTTTGATTTCACTGCCATAGCAGCCGAGATCCGAGAAGCCGGAGTCATCAGCCAGAATGAAGATGATATTTGGTTTCTCGGCAAGCAAGCTTGGCGGTGTAACCAGCAGGAGTGCGAGAATCGATAATGACGAATACAAAAATAGGTGGCGCATAATTTGTCTCAATGACACAAGTCAGTATTTAAAGGGTGGCTCCAGCATCCATGAATGACATCAAGTGTAGCGGCTGGGTGAGTCGATGGAAAATTCAGCGTTGAAAGATTTTTTTAAGACCGTCAAGAGACTGGTCAGTCCTTCGATTGGGTTAATTTTTCCAGTTGTGCACGAAGTTCAGAGATGCACGGTGTTGGCGGTGTAACCGTAAGATTGTTACTGGAGGAAGGCGTCCGGGAGGGTAGTAAATTGAGCTGAACTTCGCTTTCCAACGCTGCGAGCCAGGCCGGTAAATCGACTCCGACGCCCATCGTCGATCTCGCGAATTTGTTTCAACTC
>Ga0075437_11411_pt1 | contig 24258 bp, 16 predicted proteins | sample MintriMetagenome_FD_74266 | JGI IMG/M metagenome (GOLD analysis project Ga0075437, IMG submission 74266) | Marine eukaryotic communities from Monterey Bay, USA to study complex ecological interactions - Minidiscus trioculatus and... | ecosystem: Environmental > Aquatic > Marine > Unclassified...
TCATCATTACACCAAGGGAATCTCTTCTTGTCTTTGTTTCATTCATACCGTAACGAGTAGTATTGTGCAATCCATCACCAACATGCTTTGGTATAAACATCTCAGTTCCTTCATAATCAAATGAAGACTTAGCATACAAGGCATTGTATCCGTATTGCGAGTAGTGTTCAGCCAATTGATATTCTTCACTACTCCTATTCTCTGGTAATTCTTGAATATTTAATACATGAACTGGTGGCTGATGTTGCATCATTTGCGTCCATCGAATTAAACTTTCTCTTGATTCTAATGCCAAGCTTTTATCACTCTCGTATAATGTCCATGTATATTGTACAATATCAACTTGTGGACTAACACTTTGTTGTATACAATATACCTCATTTGAATAAGAGTCTCCGCAAGCTCCACATCCTGTGTTTTGAATAACAAGGTCCAAATTGGCTGCCTTCCAAACTGAACTTAATGTTCGTTCGAGCTGATTTGGATAATTATCATAATGACAATTGCCATTACCGGCTGCAACACTTGATCCGATAATTCCAATAATAAACTCGTCTTGATCTTCAGTAATAATTGCTCGGATCATAGTATCTACTAATTTATCTGTTGAATTAAATTGCCATGGAGATAACCATGAACCAAGCATCATCTTCTCTGATTGTTCTTTGCCATTGTAATAGGTATCTAACATGTCAATCAAATCTTGTGCCGCCCTTTTCATGGGTTTGATATTAGATATATCCATCTTCTTTTTCTTCTTCTTTGTACCAGTTTCATGCTTATTAGCTACAGGTTTTGTTGTGATATTGCTGTCGTTTATAATGCATGGCGAGGCACTATATATGTACGTGTTTGATAATCGACCTATTGCAAAACATATCATACATATAACTATCCAAATTATTGTAGATGTTCTACTGTAGTGTTTTCTATGACCATGCTTTTGCAACCCACCGCCACTACCTATTGATAACGATGGCAGCAGATTTCGGGTATATGAATATGCACGAGGCGAAGAATTGGTCTTAGGAGAGAGCGGATGACTAATGCTGTCATCATTACCTGATAATGTTTTCGAGACAGATTGCATATTGTATTACTTAAAGAACTACGCTCTACACGTTATGTGTTTAAAAGGTTTCAATTTCCCTATCGTCATGGCCAAAGGTATGCGGACTTGGCCATTCTTGTTGGGCATGCCAACTAAATAAACTAGACACGAGGGTACTTGGAGGAGCGAGCTTGAACGGCAAAACATCATTTGGCATATAATTGCTCAAATGTCACTTCGGTATCTTTTCGGGGTATCTTTTCTCGCTGAAAAATTGAGTTGCAGTGATCCTTCCACAATGAACAAACGAAGCTGAAATATTGGTCAGGACAACAACTTGTGGTCATCATACATAGTATTATCATCTTAATGTTGATAGCTAGCTGGTAAATTGATACATAAATAGCTCTGGCTTACAAAATAGAATATCTTGCGGATTATATATTTGCAATAAAAAGGTTGCATCGGCAGTCTCTATAAACTATTACACATTCCAAAGATTAAACACCAATAGTCAATAATAAATAATGGCAAAGAAATATTATAGCAGAGATCATCAGCAAAGGTCCAACAGTAGGAAGAGGTCAACATCCCGAACAAGGAAGAAGGATACTACCAAAGTAGTCGAAGATGATGTAACAGTCGATACTGAAGAAGATTCTGTATTCGACTCAATACTATCCACATGTTGCTGTGCTTCGCCTGGCTCGGGACAAAATTCTATATTAGATAAAGATGAGAATGAACAGAAAAACAAGAATGATATGGGTGATGAACAGCCTAAGTTATGGGAAAGAGTATCCGACATGGCATTATTCCTAATCGGTGCCGCGCCACCCGTAAAGTTTGTAAAGTGTCTCGAAGACGGGAGTGTCGATAATTCAACATTGACAAATCCACGTGTATTGAATGAACTAGCACATGAATATGATATGAATAATAAATGGAAGGTTGCACAGAGTATGCAAAGTTGGGGACATAACAACGACAATGATGGGTTGAACCAACATCCGATTGATGTTGATCAGGTATCAATGTCAACTAGTGATGAGTATCATAATTCGACACGTCTACGACCACTGGGTGGTGGATTAACACATAGACGTAGTGGTAGCAGTGGTAGTCGATGGGGAGGGGCATTGAAGCTTGTACGTACCAACTCATCATCGAAGATCAGTAAGAGTCGATCAGCCTATACTGATTCACAATTGTCCAAGGCTAAGAGAGCATATGGACCTGAACGTTATCCATCAGTTGCTTCTCATGACTATCCTGATGAAATGACAAGGACATCATCAGGCAGGAGTATGACACGAACATCTTCAGGTAGGAGTACAAGGAAGAGTAAGGTTAGTAGTTACAGACCTCCATCATCACCAAGGAGACAGACGGCTTCAGCCCCCTCGGTTTGTGGTACACAAGGAGGAGGATACCCATCATCGTCTGCCTCCTACTGCAATAGGTCTACATCTTCTGGTAAACAGAAGAAAACTTCAAGATTACGAAGATCAATTCGAGTTGAGATATAAAAAAGTTCGTGTTCTGTGTCGTACAATAGTTGTTCAAATAGAAAGTGGTGAAAAGTCTGAGTTTAAGATAGACTTTGAACTAATAAAAGTTATCATATTTAAGAATCTTTGCTCTGTCTTTCTTAACCTCTCTTGGAATCTATGACTGCCTCCTCCATCTATATCTAGCTAAACCTACTAGAAACCTAAGACATCGTCTGCCCATTACTTTCTCCACTGTTCAGTACAATTGAAGATTGTTTACTTATTGAAAGAACGACGATAAGGATCCCTTCCTCGCAATGTGTCTAATCCAGTAGCTGGTGTGGCTGTTAGCTTGCTCTCGTACTTTTTAATCTGAGCAATCTCTGCCTTTGACAGACCTTTAATTATAAACATCTTTCACTGATTTATACGGTCCATTGTTGGCAATTTTACCTCCAATCTTGGGATACATACCAGGAAATTCCATATAATCAGCTACAGGTGCATTATTAATATCCAACTTATTGACTACTGTACGTTGTTCCTTTACTATCTCATTATCTTCGACTAGAGAGCTTGATTGTTTGACGATTATAGTTTCTGCTAGAGCTGGTTGCACGCCTGCTCCTATGATTGCCAATCCAGATGTAATTTCAGCAAATACTTCACGACGTGTAGACATATCAAGTCTAACTGATGTAGTACGCGCATGATGATATACCAAGGACGTGGAAGTAAAGGCAATGGCAGGGACGATAGAGATTGCTGCAATAACAAGTGTTGTGAAGAGCTTCATGTTATATTAAATCTTTTGTTGCAACAACGATACTGAACTATAATAAATAAGTAGGAAATCGATATTATGAGAATATATATGAGATAACTGATGCAAGTATGGATCAGGGAGTTAGTAGAGGAGAAAAGAGAGCTCCTCGATGAAGCAAATAGGTTGATGGGTGAGATGATGGGGAGAATACATTATTTGGCGAACCAACGAAGATATTTGGATCTTTTTTAGTGAGTACGTTGTTCCCTCCATGTTGATGTTAGATGTTGATGTTGCATAAGAGATAAGATTGACGGCCACATAATAATCTCACATACAGTACATTATATCACACGACGATGAATCAATTGTATACCGCCCTCACTTTTATATTGGCGACGACCAAAATAGATGCCTTTCTTCCTTCGACCATCAACACACGATATTGCAATCCATCACCTCTTCTTCTTCAAGCAGCTGAGGGTACCGACTTTGATGCTCCAGTATTATATGCACCCGAGTCTGCTAGTGGACCCCTTGATCATGAGATTATTGTCGATGATGAATGCTATAGTGAGTAGTAAACATAATGCCACTGCAGTATTCTTTGTGATGAACATAATATGATATTCTCAAATTCAATTCATAATGCTCACCCCAACTCTACTTTCCCTTCCTCTTTACTAATCTTTAACAACATTCAGTGGGCAAGGATGGTAATGCAGGAGTATGTATAGACTTCGGTAAGAAAGTGGATCTTTGTAGCAAGGCTTGAGCCTGTTATACATATCTTTTGGTATCTTTCTCTCATTGTTCCTCCCCCTATTCATCGCATGCTAACTAAACTATAATGTAGACCCTCCAAAAGTGCCAATCAACTTAAAGTCATTACTACAGCAAATGGAGACTGATTTTGATGCACCTATTCCCTACAATCCTCAATCGGCCAGTCCTTTGGCTTCTACGCCAGTGGTCGATGACGAATGCTATATGGGCAAGGATGGCAATGCTGGAGTTTGTGTTGATTTCGGTAAGAAGTGATGCATGTAGATGTTTAATGTGACAAATTGTATGATATATGAATACTGAACCCCCTCTTCTCTTCAACAGACCCTCCCGTAGTACCAATTAGTCTTCGAAGGATATTAGAAGATATTGACTTTGATGCTCCTGTTCCCTACAGTCCTGCCTCAGCAAAACCTTTGGCAAATACACCAATTGTTGACGATGAGTGTTATTTGGGGAAGGATGGTAAACTTGATGAATGTGCTGATTTTGATCCAGTGACATCAGGTTAGTATGTTCTATGTTGGATACACAGAATGATATTAAAGTTATCTAAACTAACTTTTCACTAAAGGTGTTAGTACATATGGGATATTGGCAGGACAAGAGGACGCCTAAAGTGTAGTATTAGCTTAGGAATATGTTTGTGGCAGCTTAAAAAACGGAAGCAGTATCTTCTTTCTTGTGCATGATTTAGAAAGTAGAAAGGTTCTAATTGTAACTTACTTTTGTAACAAGTTAAAGCAGTATGCAATCTTTCGATTAGATTATTAGTATTGTATTTTACCATTCAACATCAGGGTATAAAGGATCAGTTGATATCTGAGGCAGATCAACAGCAGGGGTCTGTGTTCCTATATCATTCGGCCTACCTGATTCTGCATTCTGCTGCTTAGTTCCATTACTCATAGACTTTGATAGGAACTTAATACCTCCTTTTGCACTTTGCACGGCACTACTAGCCATCTTCTTCGATTTATCAACAACATGATGCTTCTCATTAATCTCCTTTGCACTTTGTATAGCACTACTAGTCATCTTCTTCGATTTATCAACAACATGATGTTTCTCATCGAACTTCTTTGTCTTTTGTACAGCACTACTGGCCATCTTTTTGGATTTATCAACTACCTGATGCTTTTCATCGAATCTCTTTGCACTTTGGACAGCACTCTTGGCCATATTCATTGACTTCTTTGTTATTTCATGCTTTTTATTGATCTCTTTTGCTTTATCCCCAGCTGATGATACCGTCTCCCCGGTCTGTCGTGCAGCATTTCCTATTGTACCGTTTGACGTTGCTGCCGCCCCGCCAGCCGCCGCCCCAACTATAGGTCCAGAGATGGCTAGCCCAGCAGCGGTCCCGACCACAGCGGCTCCACCAACTTCTCTTCTTGTTCTGCTATTACTATTATTACTACTATTGTTTGATTGAGGTGTTATGTTGGTATCATACTCTTCAATTATCGGCTCCGCCACTGCTTCTACAATATTATCATCATCTTCTCTATATGATGGATTGTAATTTGGGTTGAATGGGGGATTATCTTCTTCCATGGCTGATCTCTATTGCAATCTATTAGCTCTTCTATAGCACATCTGCATTGATTATCGACTGCACGACAAAATCAAAAATGAAGATATTGTACCTCTCACTCACAGCTTATGGCGGCGGCCGCGCCTACCATTCATCCATAGCCACTCTAGATATAGATGAACCGCAAGTAATAGTTAGCTTTACTAAGCATTGTATATCACACTAATCGGACATTATGTCAGACTTGTTTGGTGAAGGAGGAACGTCATTAACTGCAAGTATCTTTGGTGCATCATCGTCGAGCAATGATAATAATTTATTCTCGAATCCACCACAGCCATCAGTTACTACTACATCCTTACCATCTAACAAACGTCCTCGGATATGCAATAATAATGGATCACCGCCAGTAGAAAAGACTATATCACGAGAGGAAATACTCAGTCGAAGGAAAAAGCAATCAAAAGACGATATCTTAGATCAACTTACAATCTCGCTTCCTGATTATAAAGATAGTATCAACAATGAAGAGTTATATGGTGATGTTCGAGGTTTAATGAAACATCATGGTCTAGTTATTATACGAGATGCTCTATCAAAAGATGACGTGGATACAATAACAAAACTAGCCGATACTACACAACAAATGATATGTAATACACTCGACACAAAAGATATACCATACAACAAACCTATTAATAACACACAAGCAATATGCTATGAAGAGTTGGCTATACGATGTCAGGGAAGGATGGATGTTCGATATAAAGAGAAGTATGACAAGAATAATGATGATACTAATCAGGGAAAGCTACCTGACTTGTCATTGATTGATAATCTTGCAGCAGCAATCTTGCATGGAGCAGAGCCACCAACATTGACATACTCTGGATGGATATTTAGTTTTCCAAACTCGGCTGATCAACCATATCATCAAGATGGTAGTCCACTATTCCAAACGGGTACAGAATCTCTTCCTAGTTATGCAATAAACGTCTTTGTTGGTTTACATGATACTGAAGAACTGTTGACTCTCGGCCCTACAGAGTTTGTAGTTGGATCACATCATATGACACCTGATAGTGCAATGGACAAAGTTGATACTGCTGTGTCAGCAGTAATAGGAAAGGGAGACATCCTTTTGTATGATTACCGAATTTGTCACCGCGGAACTTCCAATCTTTCATCCGATGCCAAGGATACCACAAAAGCTGGGAAAAGTGATAATGATGAAGGTGGTGGTATCATTCGGAAGGTGTTGTACTTAATGTATGCCAGACCATGGTTTCGTGAGCATCTAAACTTTGGGGATACGAGTCTTTTTGAATGAACTATTTACCTTTCTCATGTGGAAGTGGTATCCTACCCATACGATCGATTCATATAAAATAGAGTTGAATGAATTGGCAATGGTAATAAGCTACATATTGCACAAACAAAAGGACTGCTAAGATATTGATCATATGAAATAGAGTCGTATGATTGATAGAGGAGGCTAGGATACCACTGTAGGCCTCGCTACTTTCGCTCTGTTGCAAGAAACCTCGAGATTTTTATATTGAAACAACAATCAGTTTGTTACTGTACAATATCTCTAATATCTCCCCTCCCTCTGATTGTAATATATAATATATATACACATACTAAATGCCCTTTTCAACCGATATAGCCATGGAGGACCAAATGATGGCAGCTGATGAAGCAGCCAATAACGATAACGAAGTTGAAGTTCAAGTGTATCAACAACAACTAGCAGTGCCTGCACTTCCCCACCAACAACAGCAACAGCAATTAGAACCAGAAGCGGCAGATTATGGATTAGTTAAACATTTATTAGCCGAGGCTGAAATGGAACAGAAACAGGCCGCGATGCATGTACAAGCTGCTCAAAATGCAGTAACCGCCGCACAAGAAAAACTTGTGACAGCCAATAATAATCACGCAATTGCATTAGCAAAAGTAGATCAACTCAAATCACAATTCCAAACTGAAATTATGGATGAGAATTTACGTCAACCATGTCGATGGAATGATATGTATAACAAATTAATATTATGGAAAGAGAGTCATAATGGCGATACGTGTGTAAACTATGATGCTAAGAAGGATGATGAAGAAACAAAGAGATTAAATCGTTGGGTTATTACTCAACGGAGTGCTTATAAGTATTGGAATAATGGTGATAAGAAGCATATTAAAGATCATAGGATTGATGCTTTGAATAAGGTGAGTTAATCTAGTTGTTTGGGGTAGAGGCTGTATATTCAACAATTTTTGTGCACATCTTATGCTCACTTTTCATCTTTTCATATCATTATACAATCATCCCACTTCCCAATATTAGATTGGTTTCGTATGGTCAATAAATGATCAATTATGGGATAATCACTTTGAGGAACTACGTCAATTCCACGCCGAGTATGGTCATTTCAATCCAACACAAAAACAAAATAAGAAATTATCACAATTTGTTGCTCGGTTGCGTACTGCTATGCATCATAAGGAGAGTGGGCTAGTACAAAATGAGTGTAAGTACCTATATATTATATATTACATTGTTGGTTAGGTGTAATTGGATTTGTTTTGTTTGTGCTAATCCTTATTTATGTTCCACAGTATCAGAAGACCGTATCAATCGTCTAAACTCAATCAACTTTACATGGGAAATGAGACGCAAGCCAAGGAAGACATCTGGTGGTAACACAGTCAAGTTTGATATCATGTATGAACATCTAAAATCCTTCAAGGAAACATACGGACATACAAAAGTTAATAAGATGGAGAAGGAGTGGAAGAAGGGAACATCTGTACCCGAGAAGAAGATATACCGCCGATTGCCACTATTTGTTGCCTTTGTTCGGAAGGAACAACTCAAGTTTGTACAGAATGAGGAATCGTTACTTGATGCTGAGAAGATTCAGCTGTTGGATGATTTGGGACTTGCTTGGAAAAGTAAGTTACTGTAATACTTTGTCTTTCATCTGCAATTAAGATGTAATAAACTTATATTATTCTCTTCTTATAGTGCCACCTGACCAACCACGCAAGTCAACTGGTGGGGAGGCATCACGCAAGTCAACTAAACGTAAACGTTCTGTGGAGTTGGATGGGACAATGAATAATCCAAATGATTTGGGTGGACAGGAATATCAGTATTCAGAAGTGGCTTATGGAGGGAGTGCCCCGGCTGTTGAAACGGAAGTATAAAGTGGGAGGAAGTTGGCGGCCAAAGAACGTAGTGAATATGGATGATTCATATGTGGGGTTTACTAGATAATAACAAGTATAAGAAAGCAAACGAAATATCCCAGGGCCTATAGAACTAATGGACTGTTGGCGAAGTCAGCAGATACTTCAGCCTCTTATATCTTATAACCTGCTTCAGCCTCCATTGGATGCTGAGAATCTGCTCTCAATATCTCATCTCGGGGGATATCTAAGCTCCCATAATCCCTTCCCCTAAAGACTATCATTCAATCAAAAGCCCGTCAAATCAACTCGGCAAGGAATAAGAGAATCTTTTCCTAATCCACCATATCTCACAGAAGGAGAGGAAGATAATCCCCTTCAAAGTAAAACATTCTAATCTCACAACCGCCCAATACCCCCGTCCCATAATCCAACATCACATAAAAAATAATATACCTTAAACTAACCGAGCACCTTCCTTACATTCCAGTAGCATAACCAGGAATTCGTTCAATCTTTGTAAAATCCCATTCCTTGTTACACAAAGGACAGACACTCCTAGTTTTCAACCAACGTTGGATACAATCTAAATGAAATACATGTCCACAATTACCAAAAGTAATAGAAAGTCCATTATCATTCGTTGGTGAGGGATTAGCTTGATATTCAATGGATGGTTCATTGTTGGAAATACGACAGATTGCACAATGTCGTGTGTCTACTGGTCTTGATTCGGCAGATGCTTCTTCATGAAGAACGTCAGACTCAATTTCATCATTCTCTTCTGATTCACTACTACCATCATCTTCTGAATCGCTTTCATTACCCTCCTCTTCCGAATCACTGCCGTCCTCATCTGAATCACTGCCGTCCTGTTCGGAATTGCTTTCGCTATCCTCTGCAGAGGAAGTAGGAGGGACCTTTACCTGCTTCGCTTCGCTGAAAAGGAAAGCGACGACATTTGGCACAATAATATCAGCACCAGAACTAACACGAGACTCAAGCCTATCTTCCCCAATCCTTGCCTTTTTCTTGTTGCAGTCAGTGTTGCTTTTATCGATCGTCAACGATTGGTCAATTTTAGCCTTCCAAAGAGCAAGTTCCAACATCGACGTGACCTCATTCTGATACTCGTATGTTGTGAGCTTGGAAAATAACTGCTCATAAAGACCTTCTCTTTCATGATGGTACTGCCATGAATCTACTTTGTCAATCATGATGTCTCGACGCTTGCCTATGCCTAATGAGTTCAAACGTTCAGTTAGAACTGACCTTAGAAGGAAACGGCCCGTTTCCTTTTTGACATCGTTCAATGGAGCCAGCCCCATAATAATCTTGTCCCAATCAACGTGGTTGTCCTGAAAATGAGATTTGTGCACATCCAACATTGTTTGGATACTCACAAACGAAACATTATGCTTTGCCATTGTGGTAGCCATACCTCCCCAATCCAAATCATGGTTGGGAAACAACTCTTTGTGACTTTTGATCAATAGTTGCAGAATTTCTGTGGAGGCACCGAACCAAAAAGCATACAGAATGGGTAGCGCTCCCCACTTATCTTTTGTAATCAGATTTTCGGGATATAACTCAAGAAGAAGTTGATATACTTCAACGCTTTGTCTGGTCGAACATGCCAAAATATGGAGTGGTGTCATTCCAAAAGCATCTTGTACCATGCCAGTAGCTATTGCCCTCTTCTCTTTCATTGAATTGATTGGCTGATTAAGGTATTGTACTAAACTCTCCGGTTGATAATAGCAAAGCCTGTGAATGGGAAGTTTGCCATACCTATTTCCAAGTCCACTCTGCGTGCATTTCACTGGAATAGCAATATTTCTCATGGTCATTAAGCTGAACTCAAATGTAAAATCCTCAATATGTGTCAGAGCTTCGGGAAGCTCTAGAGAATGTAAGGATTTGCAACCATCAAATGTATTTCTTTGGAGTTTTGATACCAGTGGTGGTATTCGCAAACTCGGCAAGTCATTGCAGCCACGGAATGCAGATTGACCAATAACTACTAATGTTTCGGGAAGATTTACTTCATTCAAACTCCAACAATTTCTGAATGCTCCATAGGGTAGTGATGTTACTGTAGATGGCAATGTTATTCTCCTTAGTGAACGGTGGTTTTGAAATGCTGTCCCAATATCATGTAGTCCTTCAGAAATGTTCACATCTACCAAATAGTTAAATCCAACCTGACCAAAATGATTTCTCTGAAATAAATGATCTGGGATAGTTTCAGTACTGATGTTAAGGTGAGTTGTGTATTTATGTAATGGCGTATCCCCACCTGTATAGACACGCTCCGTTGATGTGAATTCTAAAACATCACAATCGAAGAATGCTTTGTAACCAATACTTGTAAGTGTAGATGGTAGGTTTATCTTTTTCAGCCATGTACATCCCTTGAATGTTGTCTCTCCTATACTCTCTAATCCTTCAGGTAGATAAACTTCTCTTAACTCACGGCAGTGTTGAAATGCATCTTTTGGTACAGATTTGACTGATTCGTGTACAGTAAGATGAGTAGTACGCGCCGGTACATCATCCCCACTTCCTCCCGTGTATACAAAGGACCTTTTGGTAATAGAAAATAAAGACATGGTAATAATATGTGTTTATAACTGGTTGTGTTCTTTATTATACCAAACCCTGCAGTAAAATATATTATGCACTGAAAGGTTTTTATAATGGATCTCAATCAGTGTAGATAATTCTATCCTTCTGTCTGTACAATCGATTTCAAACCATCAACACAACAAAAAAGTTAGGCATAATAAAACGGTATCCTAAATCTTTTTGTGCCTGCATTTACGAGTCGATAGTATGAACTTCCTCCTTGTCCTCCTCATTGCCATACCGCTAACTGCAATTGCCATGTCTACCTCTGGTGTATCATCAAGTAAGCGTATCTCGGTTACTGTGTTCAGTGACCTAGCGTGACCTGTGAGTACAGTTCCATTTCTCAATGTGTAATGTGTGATATCTTTTGGTTTGTTTTACTTTAATTCTAATTCTGTTGTAAATAGTGGTGCTATGTCGGCCAGAAGAAGCTAAATGCCGCAGTTGATACATATCAATCTTCTTCTTCTGATATGCCTCCGATCAATGTTGAATGGAAGGTAAGTATTGTATTGCAAAACATAAGATGTGTTTTCTTCATTGTTAAGAAGTTTAATATCTTCTATACATAGCCATACATGATAGATCCTGGTACGAAGAAGGAAGGAGAAGAATTTGAAGCATACAATATTCGAAGATGGGGGAGTTCCGGATGGACCAATTCTCTTAAACGCAGTGGAAGAAAAGTAGGAGCAAACTTCAGCAACTGGGCCACCTGGCCTAATACATTGAAAGCCCATCAACTTATTGCATATGTCACAAACCCTAGTAGACAAGCAGAGAACAAACCATCAACATCAGATTGCAATGCAGCTATATTCAATGCAATGTATGAAGAGGGAAAGAACATTTCTTTAGTTGATACATTAGTGAAGATAGGCACAGAATGTCTTGGCATCACCGACAATGAGGTGTCAGATTTGCAATCACATCTCGAGATTAATACAGGTGCTAAAGATGTTATGAAGGAGATACAAACTGGTAGGAAAAGATACAATATATCAGGAGTACCATTCTTCATCGTGGGTGCGGTAGAAGGGGAGAGTAGTGTCGGCAAGCCATATGGATTCTCGGGAGCTCAAGACTCGAGTACTTTTGTTGAAATGTTTGAAGAGCTTGCAAGCTCTTTGGAATAGAATGATTGAAGAGTGCTTTCGATATGTCTGAAAGGGAAAGAGAAAGAGTTGCTTGTTCCAGTGAATGATTGAATGATGAGAGCTACGAGCTATATCATTTGTGACAAACTGCGAACAAGGGAAGTTTCCTCAATAGCAGACAAATCAATCAACTCCATCCCGTATATAATTAATGTCAAATGTAAATATTAGGAAAGAGTGAACATGTCTTGATTGATTGATTGATTGATTGAACTAGCTTAGGACTTTTGTATCTATCTCTAACTTGTTACTACGGTCTTTACCTATTACGAGTCATTCTTCTAATAGGAGCAGTAGTCTTGCTAGACTTTTTTACCCTCTTCCTCTTCTTCAAGTAAGCATTGTTGCTTATCTCTTCATTACTGATAACTACCTCTCGCTTTGATGGGTTGTTCACCTTCTTTTTAAGGTAAGAGGCATACGCCTTGACATTCGGATGTGCTTTTTTATCCTTCAAAACAGATTTGTAATCTCCATGACAAAATACTGTCAATGATGGGCCTGCAAGGGATGCTGCACATCCACGAAGTTTAGTAATATTGTCCCACGGTTTTAGAAATCCATCAGCAAATTGTTTCATCGTTTTCTCTCGGTTCAGTCCAAGTTTACATAGTTCAGCTTCCATGGTGGAAATATCAGCATTAATAACTAATGTAGGTGTGGGATATTTCTTCAGAAAATCACTCACTATACGTCTTACATTTATTCCACCGCTTGTTCTTGATGATAAAATACATGCTGTTAACATATGATACGGGTCATGTATATATTGTTCTTGAATCAAATCCAAGTGAGATGTTTCGTTTGGTATAATACCTCCCGAAGTTGAACACCGCTGATAATAATACTGGTACCAATTAATGCTTGAATGCTCTTTATTATTATCCACAACGCCATTTCCCCACCGTTTGATAGCTAATATCTTCCACAATTGATTCTTCTGCATCCTCCATTTGTTATTTAGTAAACCAAGTTTTGCCGAATCATTTGGTATGTATTGTAGTATCTTAAGAAGGATATCATCATCCATTGATTCAAGACTTATATTGCTATTGTCTTCTGTCATCTTTAATGGGGGAGTTGGAGCATCATAACACTCCTCTTTTAACTTTGCAGATGCAACCGGAGAAGGTGCATATGACTTGACGGGAGACGGCATCTTCTTCATGTTGTTATCCTCATCGTCTGTAGTTTCTTCTTCACTCTTAAGTCTGATTTTATTTTCCTGCTCAACTTTAACTTCTGATGGTGAATAGCTACTTGCAGCAACTTCATCGTCTGTTTCTTCTTCTTCTTTAATGGACGGTGTACATGAACTGGTAACTTTATCAGCAGACATGTTGGGGTTGATTTTGCCCGTTCGTATAATGCCACTACTAAACCACAAACACCGAAAGATCGGTGAATATAAGAGACTATACTGACGGCGTACGAAAGCTATCAGTTCTATCTCAACCAACACAACCACAAACTCATTATTCAACACTCAGCACTCGCTCAGCAACAAAGTTTTGCGTGTGTGTTTAAGTAGTGAGACCATTATGCGCACTCGCGAAAATTGAACGTCACGAGACCACCACCATACTTATAGGTGCCGTCATCACTGAACACCCTCAACCAATCGATAGAGTGGTAAACTTTGATTGTATTGCAGTTAAATCAATCTATTATCACACAGCCATGGAATAAAGAATGAACAATTGAGTAAAATTAAAGGGAATGATAGGACACCTTTGTTGCAACTCCATCTCAATAATTAGGCAGGTACGTTTTTCGGCTTTACATAGAAGTAGGGAAGGGCGGCGCTAATACAATATGATGACGATGATAATACAGATAATAACGATAGCATTGCTATCTCGAGGTTGTAGTGGTTTTACGCAGCCGTCATCATTGACTCGATCTTCAAGCAAAAGATTGCAAATACAACAAACAACCAGTGTTAACGATAACACAAGCGGATTTCATTATGAGCAGGAACCTCGTGGCACGTCATACATGTCACAAATATCCGAAAGGGACTTGTATAACCGACGGAAAATGAGAAGAGATACATTAAGCCAACGTGTGGCATCGTCAAATATGAGGAATACACCAAATAGTCGAGGTGCAGGCGGTTCATATCAACAGCAGATGAAACAACAGGTTATGAATATGAGACAACCTCCCATGCAAGAGATGCAGCAACGACCACCACCTGCTACTAGGAGTAGAATGGATACTGAAAATGTGTTGTACAATAATAATATGGTACAGCAGCAACAGCAACCTGCAATAAACAACGAAGAGTTCAACAACTTCAAAAATAATGTATCTCAAAGCTTAGTATCCATGACAAACTTGTTGAAGGACATGCAGACAAATCAAAACATACAGAATACAGATGTACAGGTTCTGACACGTCGAGTTGCAGATATGACGAACCGATTAGGTAAGGCAACTGCCATGCAGCAAGATAATAACGATGGAAGAACTAGTGAGGAAATTGATGATATGATTAATCAAATTGCTGATAGAGGAGCTCAGGAAACAAGTTTTGGTACCTCGCTTGATGGGCAGTTCAATCCAAAGATTAAAGAGTTTGTTGTTGACAAGAGTGATAATGTTAACAAGATGTATGATTCAAACTTTATTGATCAAACTCCCCCTATGGGTAAAGGAAGCGATGAGCAATATTATCCTGTATCAAAAGTTGCACAGCTTGAGAACAAGATCAATAAGATTGATACATTTCTACAGTCTATGGAGAACAAGTTTGATACGTTGATTAATGGCCGGTTAGATGGCATCGAGGATGTAACACTCTCTGGAATGGAAAGGGGATCTATTATGGAGGACCGACCACCGCCGATTCCTCCGCCAATGCCTTATGAACAAGAGATCCCTCCACTACCACCCATGCCGCCGCCACCTCCTATTCAAGATGGCTTTGATGAGGGATTTGATATGGATGATGGACGTAACTTCTATCAGGAGCGCAACTTCAATGCACGGAGCTTTAATCAAGCCAATAACAACATTCCGCCGCCACCTCCGCCTCAATTTCGTGAGCAGATATCTTCATCTCAACAACAGATGGCAAATAATAACAATAGCGTGAATATAAGTAGTTCAGGACATCATTATAATGATCGTAATACATCCTTCATATCTTCGTTTAGTAAGGAAGACAACCGCCGGCGGAGACAATTCAATCCGTTTGATGACTCCAGAAGACGAAGAGAGATGAATAATATGGGTGAGCAATTCTCACCACCGTCTAGGATGATGGGTATGAATGATGGACCAATGATGATGATGGAAGAAGAGCAGTTCATGATGTATGAGGATCCGATGATGGATGGGCCAATGATGATGGATGATATGTATTGAGTAAGTAAGGATAACTGAGGTGAAAGATACCGAAGAGGAGGATACATACATATTGTATAATGAGAAAGGCTTGAAACAGGAGCACATCTACAATTATAATATGAGATCAATTGCAATGAACTAAGATTCAATTACTAGTGCTTGATCAATTATCTATCTCATCTCATACCTAGTTGAGAAAAGTTTCTCAGTATTTACTTTCATTTTCTGCAAAAGTTGATACAGTATCCTAAGAGAAACAGTGACGCATTTACTTCCCAATCTTCCACTCTTCAACATTGCAACATCTTTATACAGCCAGAGATAAATATCTCCTATTGCAATACATATAATATCATGAAGCTCCCCTCAATAGCCCTATGCGGCTTCCTATTATCTGCACAACAATATGAGGTAGTATCCTTCACTCCATCAATAGGTCAGAGTCGTCAAACAACAACAAGCTTAAATATCTTTTCAACACCAGGATCACAAGGCGACGGAATAGGTTGGATTGATCCCTCCTCACCAGTAAACTCAGCAGCATCATTGCAAAAGACATTAGATGAATGTTTAAAAGGCTCGACATTCCAAAAACGTATAAGTATCCTGGGTTCGACGGGTAGTATTGGTACACAAACACTTGAAATAGTCGATGCATGTCCCGAGAATTATGTTGTTGATGCATTAAGTGCTGGTAATAATGCACAATTAATGGCTGAGCAGGTTATGAAGTATAATCCCAAGGTTGCATCATTAAGTACACCCGAGGCTGCCAAAGAATTGAAAACTATATTGAGTGATATGGGATGTAAAAATATGCCTGAGATTGTACATGGAGCTGAGGGGATTGTAGAGGCAGCTACTGTTAGTTCTGCTGATACTGTAGTTACTGGTATTGTAGGTGCAGCAGGATTATTACCCACTATCGAGGCAATCAAGCTTGGAAAGGACATTGCATTGGCAAACAAAGAAACACTAATCAGTGGCGGACCAGTTATCAACCCATTAGTTGAAAAACATGGTATTAATATGCTCCCTGCCGATTCGGAACATTCGGCAATCTTTCAATGCTTACAAGGCGTACCACCCGGTGGATTACGTCGTGTTATACTAACAGCTAGTGGTGGAGCATTCCGTGATTTGAGTAAAGATGAATTATTTGATATGTGTAAGAATGATCCCCGTGCTGTACAGAAGAAGGCTACCACACATCCAAATTGGGATATGGGTGCCAAGATTACTTTGGATAGTGCTACCATGATGAATAAGGGATTGGAAGTAAGTAGAAAATGTTTGGTTTATGTTCTTTTGCCTTATATCATATTTTCAATTGCTCACCTCTACAAAAACAACACTCAATCACAGGTTATCGAAGCTCACTATCTCTTTGGTGCAAGTTATGATGATATTGATATTGTCATCCATCCACAGTCAATTGTACACTCCATGGTTGAAACACAGGATACATCCTGTATTGCTCAATTGGGATGGGCTGATATGAGATTACCCATCGTATATAGCGTCTCTTGGCCACATCGTCTTAAAATGCCATACAAACCATTAGATCTTGCCGAGATTGGAAGTTTGACATTCAAGGCACCTGATAGGGTAAAGTATCCTTGTATACAATTGGCATATGATGCAGGAAAGAAGGGAGGAACTATGACAGCCGTATTGAATGCTGCCAATGAAGCTGCCAATGAAATGTTCAGGGAAGATGTTGGATTAGGTTTCTTGGATATTCCAAAGTTAATTGAAGGCGCCATGGAGGCACATAAGGAAGACTTTAAGGAGAAGGATGTTACACTTGATGATATTTTGAATTGTGATGAATGGGCTCGTGAGTTACCTCGTTCTTTAATATCTGTTGTTTGCTGCATCTAAATGATATGCCTCTCATCGAATCATTTCTTCTTTCTTATCTCGACAGGTGAATATGTGGCAAAAGAGACAAAGAATGTAGTGCAGAAACCAGTTATCATGACATAAGTTGTGTCAAAGACAAGAAAAGGCACAATTAGATGAGCAAAATGAGCTCTTAATCTTAGTAGATCATTATGTATATTAAGATGTGTGGTTATTTTCAATTCTTCTTTGATACTGAACATTGATCTATCTATCACTCAATGATATGGATTCAATTAGTATAATACAAACTATACAAGGATCATCAAGCAACTCCATCGCTATCTATACATACTTAATGCCCGTCATCCTCCTTACAATACATGCTTTTCGTGTGGTTTTACGAGGAAGAAGAATCCAAAACAAGCAAATAAAGCAACTCCACCAAGTATCAACAGAGCACCTCCAACAAAAGACTCAAGCTCTGCTTGTTGCTGTACACTTGTGTTCAGAGTATTATCTATATAGATATCACCAGGAGCTGACAGTCCACACCAAATAATAATGGGCCCGATGACAGCTCCAAAGCATAGGCTAGCCATAGTCCGCCCTACTAATGTGCCAAGATTATTGACTCCCCATAGAGAAAGGTTGACTGGTGATATTAATACCTTTTTGGTCCCCAGAGTAAAGGCAATTATGCAGTTTAGAACGATATATAAAACCAACCTCCAAATCTCATCGCCACCCTTCATGACAAGAATTCCAATGCAAAAGAAACAGATGGGTGACAGGATGGTTACAAACGTAAGCATCGTCTTGACTGTCAAAACCGGACCAATAATAAAACCGACAATCAATCTTGAAATAGCATATACAAAGAGAAATGCAAATGACGACAGAGTCTGCAGAAGTAGAGAAGCGCCAAATACTGCGCTCATAACAGGTGAAACTGTATACTTCAAAGCAAAGCCAGGAATAAATGCTGCCATCCAAACAAAGAACTGAATCCAAGTTTGAAACGTTTTATTGATCTCTTGCTGGCTTAGAGTTGGAACCTGTGCTTCTGCAAATCCTGCCTGATTGGTACTTTCTTCTTTTGGTAGTAAGTTGTCTTCTAGACCTTCTGTTTCTTTGTTTGATGATGTACCCCCCCATGCTCTATAAGAAGAAGCCACCGTACTATCACGCAAAGACACGTTCATACTCTCATACATGGTTGCTGTGTCAGTTTCTCCGTTTGTTGATCCTTCATCGGCCGACAGCATGATATTGGCATTACTTTCCAAAGGCAGCTCATCGGCCGACCTCAAGAGAAATACTGCAGGTAGCTGTAGAATAAAATTAATGCCTCCGGCTATATACATGCTTGATTCAATGTCCACTTCTGCCAAAGCACTACCCCAAAATGAGAATAGCACTGGCCATAAACCGCAGAAAAACCCATAGTATCCAGCTCCAACTGCTGGGCGTTTCACTTCTCGATACCATGTAACTGCAATTATCACAGTGACGAGGCTTCCTGTTGCGCCCGGTATGCCAGAGAGTAATAACTGAGTAAAGAATAATCCGATATCGCTCTTGAAGTGAATACATATACCCGATAAGATAGCCATCACTAAAAACAGTATCGTTGCTATCAATTGTAATAATCCAGTGGACATTGTTAATAGTTGTTTGGGTAATGTAAGGACAAAAAATGCAGTTGCTGGTAATATAGCACTGAAAGAGTATAACACTACGCCATTTCTGAGTGAATATATTGCATCTTGACCATATAGACTTAAGCTCAGTGGTAGTAACCAAACATTAAACCCATATATAACGCCGAACGGAACTGCGGCTAGAAACACTGCAACTGGAATCACTAATTGAATGTACCGTTCTCGTTCTTTAATACTTTTGGTAGGATTTGGTAGCCCGAGTTTATCAATTAACCAAGTACCTCGTAAGGTGCTTGATTTGAATATACAATCCATCATACTTGTATATTATTATTGTTGTTGCAATCAAGATATCTCGGCAGATGTTTAGATGATTGCAAAGTTTTTTCCGAAGAGTCACACCGTGACTAGCCTAAGGATACCATTGGAGAAAGAATGAAAGTTCGTTGAAAAAGTCTTCTCTAGCTAAGGTGGGGCAAGGGTGCTAGCTCGATATCCAGTTTTGCCATGAACGTGACCTTGCCATATCTTCACATGCTGGGCAGGATGCAACTCCAACAAGACGAAAAGGTAGCTCTTTCACTTCAATTGGAGTTATAGACAAGGTGATTCTATCTTGCTCAGCTCGTCCTAGATTGACAGTTCTCGTCACATCCAGGAAACTTCTCTGGTGTGCCAAAGCCAATAAAAGGCACAGGTTAGATGGGCAAAATGAGCTCTTAATCTTAGTAGATCATTATGTATATTAAGATGTGTGGTGTTTTCAAGTCTTCTCTGATACAAAATATTGATACATCTGATTTTTGATCTCTGTCTCTATGTGCTGTTGCCTTCTTTATATATCTAATTTTAAATATGTCCAGTAGGATACACTCTCCTCAATCTCAACGATTACGACCAGATCTACCTCTTTCCTTATGTTCACAGTATGGTACATTTGGGAATATAGATTCATTCTGATGAGCTTCATAATTGGGACTACATGTATGCAATTTCTCATTAGCATAATCTTTTGAACACCAAATTGCCTGCCTTTCATCCATTCCGTTTGATTGATCAATTAATCTTATTACTTCTCCTCCCAACTCTTCCATTATTGAACATGCTTTTGTTCTTTCACCACGCTCACTGACCAATATTGCATTCACTCCATCATCATGTGTTAACTTTCTAAACATATTCAAGACCTTGTCGTTGGTACAATATATCATCAAGCAACTGACTATGCAAAAGTGTATATCTCCTCTTTCCAATTCAGCCGCTTGGAGTGGATTGATTCCTTCTTCATTATTGATATCATACTGAATGAATTCAAATCCTAACTCGTTTACAAATGGTTTCCAGGCACGACAAAGATCCATTGATATCAACTCAAGCTCTACATTTGGTGCTTTATCAGCAAAGAAGAGTTTGGTCGCTAGTAGCTCATATCCCGGCCCTCCCCCAATTGAAGCAATTCGTACCATTCCTTCTCCCCTTTTAATAATATCATCAAACATTCCTAGCATATAACACCGCTCAAGGAGGCACCATACCTCTGTAAATCTCTGGATTGATTTCATTCTTAGATACATTCGCTGCAATCCGGGATGACTATACTCTTCGGTTGACCATGTCACTCCTTTTGTTCGTAATGTTGGTTTGTGTGCATAAAGTCCTTGTCCAATTCGTATAATAACATCTTTTTTCACTTCTTCCTCTTGCACTCCATCATATGCTTCTTTAGATGCTCGTTCTTCGAGTAGTTTATGATTGATATGTAATAATGCCTTATTCCTTTCCATCAGTTGTTGTAGTAGATTATAACCAGCTTCATTTGTGTAGAATGGATATCTCTTATCTCGATCTTGGTAATATGTACACTGTTTGCCATCAATTAATGGTCCTACCCAGCTTTGTAAAGATGCAATATCTTCCTCAATACTTTGTGCAGCCCCATCAACTTGTTGTCTATTGTTAGTATTCCATCTTGAATTTGTACCTTTACTGTTTCTTGATGATTTACAACTATCTTCAATTGCTCTTCTTTCAATGTTAGCTCTACGCTCTTCATATGTTGGTTCTGCAGACTTTGATGCTGGTTTAAGATTCCACCTCCCAACATTTACTCTGTTATCATCTTCTCTTCTACTATATGAACCTCTTGACGATTGAGGCTGATGCCTCCCTCTTCCAAAGTTGTTGTTATCATCTCGAACTCGATATGATGTGTTTCCTCTTTGATCTCTCGATGACTCACCCCTACTCCTGCCGCTACCGCTATAGCCACGCTCCCCCGACCTACCACCCTTCTCTTGTTTGTCTAATAATGCTTGCAACGATGACATGCTTATCTTCTACTTCCTTTTATTGTCTACATGTATTATCTACATCTCAATCAACTCATCTACTCACCAATTCAAATTTGTCAAAAAAGGATACCATATCAATTCTTTTGTATCTTTCCTTCTCTTACAAATTGTGTAATTGATTAGGTGGCCTATCAATCGATAATGATGCTCTTAACTATCTTAATATTGTGCCTAAGTTTATTATGTCTCAATCATGCTCTTGCTCCGCCATCGATTAAGATACGGCATCCTAGAAGAAGTTGTTTATCAAATTGTCCATCACCTATTGCAACTCATGAGAGAAGAGTAGATAGTCAGATATGGATGGTCCGCGGTGGTGATATAGAAGATAATGATACTACAGATGACGAAAGTGAAGAATATGATGTATCAACTGATAGTGATGAAGAAACAGACAGTGGCGATGAGGAAGAGATCTCAACTTCAGATGATGAACCATCACCACAGGATATTGAAAAAGCACAACAATACAATCAACTATCATCGCAATCACGTAACTTTGGTATAATGACAGCATTATGGGGTAGTCTCTTCTTTGATAGTATACTAAACACTGTCAAACGTGCTGAACTGTTCCCTGTGGTTGAAGGCGGCTCAACTTCTTTATTAGCAACTTTAGTGCCGACCACTTCACTCGCTTTTGGATTTGGTTTAGCTGCAACTGTATCATTCTTGTTATGGCGTGATATGGAAAGTAGAGCAGATTTATTAATATCAGATGATGGTACGAGTAGTAAAGGAGATTGGTTTCTATCACTCTCTTCAAAATCCAATGATAAGAATGAGGATGAGATTGAGAAGTTTGCATCTAAAACTCGTACAAGATTATACTTGCATTTATCAATCTTTGGTTTACTATCTCTTGGTGCACATATCGGATACTACTTTTCCAGAGATGCTCCTTTCTTGGGCATGAGTGCAGCAATTATCAATATTCACAACACACTGGCATGTGTGTCTGCTCTGATTAAAGAGACTGATGGCGGATTAGTTGGTGGCTTAAAGAAGTTGGTATCATGGCCAATGAGTCTATTTCAGAGTAAGAAAGGAGAAATAGAAAAGCTGGGGATATCAGCATTCGTATTTCGATTAGGCAGCGTCGCGGCATTGATGCAATATATTCCAACATGCAGATCTATTACACTACAAGTAACTTCATTAGCCACAGAAGCAAGTACAAGTCCCGCACGACTGCTGTGTCTAAAGATTGCATCATTGGCTCGTTTGTCATTAGTTGCAGGAGTATCACATACAATATACACTTCATTCAAAACTGTAGGAGAAGAATCAAGTAGGCATCCATTCTTTGCAGTACTAAGTGGCATGTTAGGATTGGGATCCTTGAGTGTAGCCGGTGCATTGATATTTGATCAATCAGGACTTTTGGGAAGTAGCTTTGTGCTGGTAGTATTCGGTTTAACTGCGCTTTGGAATTCAGTATTGGGTGTATTATCTTCCTTGCCAAAAGAAGTAGCTGAATCATAACGGAAGCAATTAAGTTGATAATATTGTTCAACTAATAATGTTACTTTTTATAAACCATTGTAGTATTATCCCCCTTTTATCAACTAATGAAGTCATTTCTTGTAATACACCATAATACCTCCAATCAATTGTAGATTGATTCTAAATGTTCATATCATGTGCACTTTATCTTTTTCTGATTATATATTTCCGACCCTTATTATGAAAGATCTAACATAAGCTCTGCTGCAATTTTTGCAACATGATCAGCTCGAATCTCTACTGTTGTTGATTTGCCATCTTTTTGTTTACTACTACTACTTCCATCGTCATCCATTGACAAATCATCCAAATCAGATAGTGACGAGTCTCCACTTTTTGTTTTGCTTTTGGGGTCTATAATCTCTGTTTCAGCCTCACACTCGGCCTGATGTATGTTCATATTTGGATGCAGTATAAATAAACAGTACATGATTAGATACAAATAGTATGTAATGGATATTGCACACTCACACCAAAGAAATAACATATCTGGCAACACAAAGTAATAACACCACAAACATACCTCAATAGCTGCTCTTCGCCTAGCTTCTTGAATCAACAATTTCAGAAACTCAGACGATAACTCGACAGCCTCATTAGATATCTTCTGATCAGGGTGATGTAACTGAAGAAGCTGCTTGGTTAGACTAGTTGGTACGGACATAATAATAGCAATGCAGTGCAAGTTGATGAAATGATGAAAGTACTGAGATCAGTTTTCATGATAGAAGACTCTGTTTTGGCAAAGGGAACCAAATACCAGAGGATGATGAAAAGAGAAGAAGAGAGGATTGATGGCCTTTTGCTATCTTATCCATGTATGCTATATTGGTTGGAAGCGGTGGACATATCTGCTTACTTGTCTCTACTTTTTACTATTCTACATCTATTTCCTACAACATAAATACTTAGCCACACAAGATAATAT
>Ga0075437_11641_pt1 | contig 24180 bp, 21 predicted proteins | sample MintriMetagenome_FD_74266 | JGI IMG/M metagenome (GOLD analysis project Ga0075437, IMG submission 74266) | Marine eukaryotic communities from Monterey Bay, USA to study complex ecological interactions - Minidiscus trioculatus and... | ecosystem: Environmental > Aquatic > Marine > Unclassified...
CCGGGACCATATCGGACTAATTGCATAGCCTCAACAATCCTGTCATGAGTAGGGAGCAACTCTTCATCATTCTCAAGGGAATCGTGACCACGATCTTGATCTCTCAGTAACTGTTCATCAATATTTAACAAATCAGCAATACGTCTGAATATAGTATCAACAATAGCATCTTGTTCTCGATGGATCCAACCTCCAGTAGATGATCGGGCGTTAGATCCTCCTCGTACCTTCTTCTTGTTGTTGACTTTCACATTGCTTGCCGAGACAGTAGAAGGTTTCATAACTACATCTCCCTTGACTCCTGTTGCGAGATCGATGAGGTGCTGTACTTCAACCGGAGATAGAAACCTCTTCGTCTCGAGGACTCGAGGAGCACAACTTAGAACCTTGAGTGTGAGTGGCATCGTTGTGGTATCATTCTCGTTGTTACTGCCCTTTTCCTTTATATCACTTGATTGAAACTTTCTCATTTCCAACATTCGCTTCTCCTCAGCTGTAGGTAGATAATCATTCTTGGTCAATCGATCTAATCTAGTTGGAATAGCAGTATAATACAAGCTCGACGTTTCAACCATGTGCGTCTGACCAATAAAGCTTGCCTGCCACATGTGCATCTCATGTCCCACATCAATAGTGATCACATTATCACCAGCGTGTGATACTTGACTGGATGTTACTTCATCGACTATATTACTCACATCATCCTCATGTGCCAAATACGGTTGAGGGAAGTTGGCCAACCATACCTGACCAGTCTTAATCAAATAATCTCTACCAAAACTACGATCTAACATCCATGCATCTCTATTAAACAATTGCTTATCACTCAATTTTCCTTGTCGTGATAACTTTTCCAACTCTTGTTTTTGATCTTCAATCGACATATTACCAAATGGATCATAATATAATATTGAATCATCTTCGGTAATTGTCCATCGTTGCAACGCAGTTTCTTTATCATATGTCGGTGTTACATAGAACGCATGGCCCGGAAAAGATGCAGTGCCAACACTTTCCATACTTTTAATTATACCCACGAGTTCAGTATGTATCTTACCCTCTCTTGGTCCTGATTGGATTCTTCCACCTTCCCAATATAAATGAATATCATTTACAGATAGGTTAATAAATTTCGCTGCATATCCCGTGAATGATAATGATGCTGCTGATATTTTATGATTTGGTTCAGTCTGTTGTGTATTCCATTTATCTCGGTAGAATGTTGAAACGTGTGGTCTATTGTATACCTTGGTTGTGCCACGGATTGACCGTCCTGATGCTTTGTTGAGTGTATATTGATGTAGAAGACATGTATGTTGACGATTGATCATTGATGTTGGTAAATAAGATTGAAGTATTGATTGTACTTGATCAACAGTCAATCCCTCATCATTGTTATTAGTTGCCATTGCAGTATCAATCTCATTAAGTATATTGTCAGATGTATAACTACCCAAATTTCCCACATCTTTGCCCAACTGTTCACTTGATGATGATACAACATAATCATAGACCATACTAATTGAATCAACCCTCAATGCATCAGCCAAGTAATATGAATGTAATACACGTACACTTGGATCTATTGGTAGTATAAATTCCATTTCCATGGAAGAAGAAGGGGCATTAACTTGTGGACAGAATGACAATGAACGTGTACGGCGATAATTCCTTGCCTTTTCATGTCCACCACCAATGCCAAAACCATTATCAGTTTCTCTATTCATTACACGGTCTAATATATCCTTACGTTTTGATGTTGGTATACCATCCATTGAAGGAGCTGCAAACGGTGCATAATTTTCAATTATAGTTGGTGTGGGGTATACCTCACTAGTAGTACGCACAGTACTAAACTTTAGCTTGAAAGACGCCCAATCTTTAGTTAACTCATCTTTCCATAAATTATATCCACCATGGGTATATGAATGTGCAATTATTGCTGCAATAATTGATATTACTATTGCAATAAAATGTTGTTTTAGTTCTGAAGTTGGTGCACCATAGTTGCTGTTATTTTGATGGTTGTCTAAATTCTCCTCTGATGAATTATAATCACAGTCATCATCAGAATCATCGTCATCTCCTCCTTCTTCATAGGAGAATGTTGCCTCTCCCCCGATAGGGAGATGGTCTTCGTCATCTCTCATTGTATGTCGCAATAGGTGACAAATTTTATGAGAGTGTGGATTAAGGAGATGAATTGTTTCCCTTATTACGTCTCTCACTCACCAATCACCATGAAAGTATTTTCATTACAATATTAATGCATATGTTGCAATAATGACATATTAGTATGCCAAAAGAACAGTTACTACATAAAGTAATTCTGTAAATAATCTCTTTCAATTGGTGTGCTAGATGACACGGTATCCTCCTTTTTCCCCTTGTACTCCAGATTTGCTAAAGCAAGCTATTTTAGTGAGTTTGGCTCTATCTCCTGACTGTATGATATACTGGCTATATCACCACTAGGATCTCCTTCTAACGCTCTTTCAGTATTAGCATACCGGCAGTAAGTTTTGATACATTCTGACGTCTCAAAGTAGCACATACATTCTCAACCACAAAAAATTATGGACTTATTAAAGGCTGAACTGGAACGGAAGAAACGTGCCATAGCTGATACATCGAATGCAGATACTAATAGTAGTAAGAAAAAGAAGAAGAAATATCTAACAGCAGCCGAGCGTAGGCGTATCGAAGACGAGGAAGAAGAGCGACAAGAGGAGATACAACGTGAAGAAAAAGAACGTCGTAGAAAGAAGAAACGTAAGCGTAAAAAGAGGGATGATAGTAGTGATAGTGACGATGATGACGAAAGAGAGGATTTAACTACATTACTACTAACTAGTCATAAGAAAAAAATTGATGCCGTAAAAGCTGCAGCAGCAGTATCATCAAGTGATAATAATAAACAAGAGGAAAATAAGGCTGATGCATCAAATACAGATATTGGAGATACAAAAGAAAATCAAAAGTATGATGGAACAATATCAGAATCACTCAAGAAATTAACACCTAATGAAGTAACTAATGCATTACGTAGTATTGGATTACCGGTACGATTATTTGGTGAACAAACTATAACTGTATCCTCCTCCAAAGATAATGATAAACCTGTAGTAGATGATACAGCACGATTACAACGATTGTCAATTGCAATGCAAGGACGAGAAGCGGCAATGTTGCGTGAGAATGAAGATGATGAATTCCTATTAGATAGTGCCAATAGGACGAGGAATGTTTTCTTGAAAGGAAAGGGTAATGAAGATGACGAGGAGGACGATCAGAAGGATGTGAATAAATCACCAACATGGGGGTCAAAGAGTGATAAGTCTACAACCACTACTACTACTAAGGAATTAACTCAAGAAGAAATGAATGATAAACCCAAACGTATCTACAGATACTTTAAGAACTTAATCAAACAATGGGAAGAAGATTTGGCGAATCGTCCAGATGAAGTGAAACGTACCGCCGCGGGTAAGAATGAAACAAAGACATTAAAACAATGCAAGGATTATATCCGCCCTCTATTCCAATCATGTAAACGCCGTGAACTCGAAGAAGACTTACAGTCACATTTATTTAAGATTGTTAATTATTGTGATGAGGGAGAATTTGTCAAGGCACATGATAGTTATATGGATGTTGCCATTGGACGTGCAGCATGGCCTATTGGTGTAACGCAGGTGGGTATTCATAATCGTTCTGGACGGGCAAGGATTGAAAGCTCGAATGTTGCACATGTTATGAATAGTGAGTTACATCGGAAGTATTTAACTAGTGTAAAAAGGCTTATGGTTTATAATCAAAGGAAGAGAACAGATGTTGCTCCAAGTAAGAAGGTAATGAATCGTTAGGGTAGAGAGGGAAATTGCAGTATTGTAATGGGCTAAGAACATAACGAGGAGAAATAGAAAAGAGGGGAAGTTGTGTTAAATTTAGACTTATGTACTCTCAATCAAAATATTTTCTCCATCTTACATTCCTTCTTCTATACTTGTCTGGACTAACGCTTAACAAAAGCCTCGCCAGCCGTTCTGTCTCTACTCTATCAACTCCCTCTCGATCTATTCCTGTGATTTCGACATCCAATCCTAACTTTGCTGCTTCCATAATGAACTCACAAACTAAATCGTGAGCTATTCCTGGCATCATGGGTTCTTGAGTGTTATCAGAATCCAAACCATCTCCTCCCATCATTCCACCACCTGTATAGCAAGATGGCTCCATTAATAGATCATATTCATGCCTATTTGCAGTATTCAAAGCAACACTCAATCTAGAAATACCTGCATCTTGCATGTCTCTTAATATAACATGTCTATGTTGGGGTATTATAACTCCGCTTCTTTTTAAATTGTACGGTGAGTAACCAAGGTTAGTGACACCGTAACATAGTCCATTGGTAATTAACCGTACTGGTAATTTGTCTGTTGAATATCGATCTGATGATTTATTTGTATTGTTTTCTTTATCCTCCCGAAATGGTTTTATACTATGAGCAACTGCTAATAAAGCATCCATCCTCAAAGTAGGCTCGCCTTCACCTGCAATAACTACTTGATCAAATTGATTATCACTATCATTATTTAGTCGATTTGTAACTTCATTAACTAATGTTTCAATTGATGGCTCTAATCCATCATCTTCTATATATTCATTATAATCCTCTTTTTGAGATTCTTTTATATCTCTCTGTTGTTGTATATGCTTTGATAAATCATTATAATGAAATTGATGTAAACTATTCACCAATGGAAAATCATATCGAGGTAACATTACACGATCATCTTCTGAATATTCATTGTAGATGTTCTCTTGAACACATCCAGGTTCTTCCATATTACGAACATTGACTAATGTTTGTGCAACTTGTTTTGGTAGGACAAAGCCATCACCTCGTGTAGTAGGAAGGGGTATTGAATTGCATCTACTTGTTATTGGTACATAGAGAGATCTACCCAGCGTGTAGGTGAATTTGTATATCATATTGCAATGATGATTCTATCCGTGACGAGTACAATCAAGGTAGCGTCGAATTGCAACAGAGCACTAGATCAAACGATAATCAGCCTACAACATCATCTCCTTCATTTCAAGTATTCCCTACTTCCCAAATATCGTCGAAGGTGGTAACAACTCTTTATGTCAAAAAAGGATACCACCAGTAGTCAGATTACTACAATCTCAACTTTTGTCTCATCATATTACTCTGATACATGATTGCTTTGTACTGTCCTCTCTCCTTTAACCATTAGATATAATATCATGGCAATAAAGGGCATCTCACAAAGAGCGCTGAGACTATTTGCTAATCAAGCTCAATCGACATGTAATAGATTGAAGCGGCATCCAACATCAACAACTTTCAGGTTTATGTCTGGATCTTTTGATGTTAATTACCCATCACATCACCACAAGAGTAGATTACCTTGTGATTTTATATCTACACTTCAAAAGCGATATCCAAATCTTGCAATAAGTACCAATACATATGATCTAGATTCACACGGCCATGGTGAGAGTCATCATCCAATACAACCTCCCGATGCTGTCATCAGACCCACAAATATAGACGAGATACAAAACATCTTATCTTTGTGTTGTCGAGAAAGAAAGGCAGAAGGAAAAGATAATGATGATAACTTATCTACAGTTGAATTAGTATCAGTTATTCCATACGGTGCTGGTACATCTGTCGAAGGACATTTAAACTTTCTATTTCCTACAGATGATAATGATGATACAAATGAAGAAGGTAAAATTGTAGAGATATCATCAACTTGTTTTGCAAATCATAATTATAATAGAACCAAATCATTCAAAAAAGTACGGGTACAGCGAAAAGGCGGTATAAGTATTGATATGTGTAATTTCAACTCAATAGGCGAAGTTGGAACTGATGGCTTTGTCCAAGTTGGTGCAGGAGTTACTAGAAATACGTTAAACGAGGCTCTAAGACACACTGGCATGCAGTTCATGGTTGATCCAGGCGCTGATGCGACAATTGGCGGTATGACGAGCACTGGGGCAAGTGGCACAAGTGCAGTAAAGTATGGAACCATGAGAGAGAATGTCTTGGCAATGAATGCTATTCTTCCACCGACAAGTATATCTTCTGTTTGCGACGAAGATACGAATGACACAACAAATCCACATACTGTTCATCTTGGTTGCAATGCACTCAAATCATCTGCAGGATACAACCTTCCAGCTTTATTAACCGGCAGTGAAGGAACTCTGGGGGTTATAACTGATGTCAAGGTCAAGATACACCCAGGAAAGTCCGCGTTTGTGTTCACTCACCTGACCTTTATCTGCCTTGTTTGATTGCCCTTGCGACCTTATGTACTAACATATGTTGCAACCGTCTCTCTTTCGTCTTCTTAAATCGTTACAATACGCATCTTCCAGTCCCAGCCCACACTATTGCAGCCTCTTGTGCATTTGACGATCTTCACTCAGCAGCTGAAGCTGTTGCAATGATAAAGATGATGGGTATACCAATATCGAGGATAGAGTTATTAGATGAACAGAGTATCCAAGCTTTTAACAAAACACTGTGTGATGACGATATCATCAAACCAATGGAAGTGAAGCCACATTTGTTTCTAGAGTTTGCAAGTCACTCTGAAACAAGTGTAATGGAAGACCTTACTGCTGCTCAAAACATATGTGTCGAAGAATTTCAAGCTACAAACTTCGAATCGGCATCGGATGAATCGACAAGACAATCACTTTGGGCTGCAAGGCATCGACTTTACTATTCATCTATTGCTTTAAGACCTGGCAATAAAGATGATGACGATGATGAGGGCGCTACACCACAGTCAACAATACTTACAGACGTTTGCGTGCCGCTTTCAAGCTTTGCTGACATTATTTCTGCCACAGCTCAAGACGTAAAGGAGCTAGGGGTGATTGGACCGTGAGTTGACTCTACTTATCTTGTTCTGTTTCTTTGTTCTAGAGACACCATTCTAACCCATACCCTTGCTCGTTCTATACTACAACTTAGATGCTTTGGTCATGCAGGCGATGGAAATTATCACTGCATACTGCCATTGAAAAAGAATGATACAAAAGATTATAGAGATAATGTACAAAAGATAATCGAGAACCTGACCGACAGAGCCATAGAAGTAGGAGGGACTTGTACAGGTGAACATGGTGTTGGTTATGGCAAGAAGAAGTACTTAAAACGTATGTACGGAGAGGGTGGAGTCAAGATGATGGAATCACTTAAGCAATCAATCGATCCATTCAATATCATGAACCCTGGAAAGATAGTGGATAACGACTTCTATGGGAGAGAAAAGAGTGAATAGGATAGTCTAACTATTTAAAACTGTTTATATAACACATACTTTTATGAATCTTACTGAATGATGTTCTACTCAATGTCGAGGTTTTCTTTTCTTATATACCCCCTTCTCAAAAGGGATATATCTTATTCAATCTCACCCAACCTATTCCAAAGAAGGAATGCTCACTCTAAAATGTCCAGTCCTCAAATGGATTGATCTTATCAAACAAGGTGAAAACGAGATGATCCAAACCTGGTCTAGTAAATGTAGAATCAATATCCAAATCGTTATTACTACGATTCATAATCTTCTTCCACATGTCAAAGAGTCCAGTCACCATATCATCTATCTTTCCCTCTTGTTCACAATCCAACCAACAGTCATACCTGTTAATTGCAATTGTAAATCCCAATAGAACATTCAATTTCTTGGACCAGTACCGATAGTTCTTGAACTGAGTCTGCATTGTATGGAATGCTTTCAATACCTTGTCTGCAAATTTGGATGGACAAATCATCTTTGTCTTCTTTCCAATGTTACTACCAAGAAGAAGCTGTGTCATTTCATCAACTGCCTCTTCTCTTTCGGGTGTCATGATAATACATCTAATATAATTCACCTCTTGTTGAGTGACCCGTTCACCGACAATTTCATCATCAGACATAATAATATCATCGTCATCCGAATCATAAAAGTCATCGGTTGCACGGACAGTAATCCACCCAGATGCCGCTGATTGCTGTTTCATTACCTTTAATATTCTCTTTAACCACTGTTGGTATGGGTTGGCATCGGTAGTTGTATCTGACATATTGAATTGGAGGTAGGTATATTGTGTAGTTGCAATCTGCAATGGCAATGATGGTGTATGTGAAATTTTTTTATTGTTGTGGTACAATATCGAATGTCGGTAACTACTTATATGATACCACAGCGGTTTCTTTTTATATCAGGATAAATATATAGATCAATGCAATTGCAATACTGATATATAATCTTTTTATCACAAGTAATTTATCACAAGTAACAAAGCACCAACAGATTTAGTTCTTAAAACGGCGAGCTAACGCAATTAGTCTATTGAGATTTGCCGCCACTTCACACAGTGATAGGTTATGTGCTTCATGCTTGGTTGATTGCTAATTAATTATTATAGAGAAAATATATACAGGTACTCCTTGATATATGAATACTTTGCCCTGCGGAGGCGTGATGAGATTTTATACACATCTTATGATCAGACCTTAACATTCTCAACAAAGCAATACTTGGACCATAATACCATATCATCACAATATATACTATATTGCAATGGATAACGATACTATATGTGGCGTAGAGCCACCTGAGGTATGTGGACCAGATGCCGAAGATAGTAAGAAGCAACATCTCCTATCTCAAACAACTAATGACGATGATACTCGGATAACCAAGTTTATTAAGAGAGACAAACCATTACTAATTGCAATTGCTGGAAAGTCTGCGTTTGAATTTCAACATGTTGACGACTTCATAATTTGAACTTTGTTTTCCTTGATTTGATTGCCCTTACAAACCACATGTACTAACAGAAGTTGCAATCTCTCTTCATCTTCACAAAAAAATTGTGATAACGCGCATCTTCCAGCGATGGTATTGTTGATGAATACAAAGTACCTATCATATACATTATATCCATTCAAAATCTTCAGTACATGGATACATGAGTTGTCTCACGGCACTGCTGCAATACTTATCGGAGGAGGCATACAAAAGTTATTGATATATCAAGACACATCCGGTTTAGCATATACCTACACATCAGGGTCATCTTTCGAGCGAGGATTCGTCGCGAGTGCAGGATATACTGGAACAGCAGTCTTAGGAATGATTCTCCTACTCTTCAGAAGAACTCATCGTGGACCGACTATAGGAACAATATCTATCGGCATTACAATACTCTTGAGTTGTTTGATGTATGTTCGTAATCTGTTTGGTCTCATATTTCTACCAATCATGGCGATTGGACTAATCTTATGCGCTTGGAAGCTCAAAGCAGTACACATTGGATACTTGTATTCGTTTCTAGGTGAGTTACAAATTGATAGTATGTAGTGTATCATCATATATACGATACTCATGATATCATATACATCTCAGCGGCAACAACTAGTTTCAATGCAGTGGACAATATAAGTGAACTCTTTGGTGGGGTGGGATATGTTAACGGGCAGGAAGTAGAAGGCGATGCTCATTCAGTAGCTGATTATTGGGGCGGTATAAGTATCATATGGGCATCCTTGTGGTTTGTGTTTGCTTTGGGTTGTAGTTCTATAGGATTGATATTCGCCATTGATAGGTCTACATACAAGAAGGAAAAACAGCAACAGCAAATGACAGACAAGTTTAACGAGGCGGCTGAAATACAGTGTTGACAAATCATCTAAACGCATCATTCATATCACATCACAACTTAGTGTTACAACTCTATATCTATCTTCTTCTCATATTTCTATATCGTATCCTTTTATCTTTCTGTACATTGGGACTCTCTTAAAAAAACTGCCCCTTTGGCCGTCTTAGTCAATGGCTACCCAGCCATTTAACCCCTCACGTTTATACTTCAATGGCTCGTTCCTAGGAAATACAACCGAGCTCTTGTTACGGTTCATATACATTAATGACTCCCGAACATTGACAGCAAAGTTAGGCTTCTCCACTTCTGGACTTGTAGATGTAATGTTGAGAAGTTCTTCATTGCTACAGTCTAGCAAACTCTTGGCGGCTGGAGAAGGACAGAAGAAGAACGGCTCAATGGTGATGTAATCCTGGGTGTGGTTATGAATCACATGCAATTTGCCACTTTGTCTTCTGCTGCGTTTATGGAATGCGCTAGCCCAAAGGCGAACACTTCGAAGAATGGCTTCTGGTCCTTGAGTATCATCTTCTACTTCTGCCAAGAAGACTTTACCTGATGCAACATCAATGGCAAGGCCTCTTCCTAGTGGACTACCAGTCCCATCATCGTTAGCAGATCCAACAGCACCAGTTTCTAGCATCATGCATAAACGGGGAATTCCTTTAATGCATGAATAGCTATTGCATTCGTTTGATACTGCCGCAAGAGTTTGTAATATACTGTCTGTTATTTCAATTGAGCTACCTTCAATGTCATTAAAGCCTCCCATAAGGTGGATGGACATATTAATAGCTCCATCATTTTCAGTGGCAGAACTCATGTTTTGTTTTGCATGATGATTTGAATGGTATCTAACATGTTCATTCACTGCATCTCTGATACATTGTTCATATGCCGTTCCATCAATATGAGTAATGGTAGCTAAAACCTTATCTCCATCCTCTGTTGTTGATCTAGAGTAATGACTCCATAAGGCTACAATGTGGCATGTAGTTGCATCGTCAGAGCAAATGGTGTCTGCTTGTAATGGCGTACAATGTGCAATTTCACCTTGCTGGACATTTATCACTCTACCAGAATTAGTAGAAGTGATCAAACGGTGTGGAGGAGGACATTGCTTTGGAGGCATTTGAAGTTTAGATTGACGGTCATACTTTGATCGACGTGTTTTATTGTGTTGTTGAACAATGGATCCTTGAGTTGCAGGATTACTATATTGAAATCGTTGGTTAGATAACATTAATAGAGGGAGATTAGCAAGATATTGATGTAGCTGTATCAAGCGCAAATCATTAGCAGTTGATTCAAACGCATCATCTTTATACTCCTCTTTTTCTTCATTTGATTTGAAATAGGATGCTTCTGAAACATGTACTGGTAAACAGAGGTAAGTATCTTCTTCTTTTGAGTAATTACTAATTCGCGGTAGACGTAAGTTTGTAGTCATCCACTCGCAGACATGCGAGGGAGTAGTAGTTTCCTCTAGCATTAGCATGGTTGTGTCTTCTTTAGATGCACCGAGCTTAACTGTAGTATCGGTTAGAATCTGCCCGGTAAGTAATGGTGCAGGGCTCACGAGAAGAGTATCTGCAGCCATGATTTGTTATTATGTGGGTATTGTGCGTAATTTGTTCGATATTGGGTTGATTTGATTCTATTTGGATTTGGGTGCACTGCAAAGTTGAAGTAAAGAAGGTAGGACATGAGAAATATATGTATAAAGTATACTATACAAAGAGAAGAAAAGATACTTACAGATGGCTAAAGATTGACAATAAAGTCTATATTGCCTTGCCTTTCTCTGCTTAGGGTGGTGCCCGTGTAGTGAAGTAGTTCAGCCTTCAATTATATTATATCAGCCAAAGTTGTGAGACTGATATTGAGAACAAAAAAGGAGTGAAGAGAGTGGCTGCTACTTAAGAGCAAATACTGCCCACTCGTACTCATCCTTCATCATCTCAACGCCCATTCTATTTATCTATTGGAAGAGCATTTACAGTTTATGAAGATCAAGAGAGATGATTATAACTTCTGTTAGTACATCTGGTTTGCAACGTCAATATACAAATTCATATCACAAAACAATACTAACGCGGACTTTCCCGGAGCCGCTACTACTATATTACTTATATTCTGCATCCAAATTATATCGATTCCGCAGATGATTGAGGTGTCATCAGAATTATCAGTTTTCACTAAAAGGGAAACTCCTAGCCTGGGTCTGGTATCCTCATGAATCTCCCGCGCGCGGTTTGCCTGATAATAGTTGGCACTCTGACTCCTGTCTTTGCTTGAGTGTTAGTGTTACTCAATACATAGAGCTGACAACCTAAATATATGGGCGTTTTGTAGACATATCTCATTGTTTACCTTAAATTCCAAAACAAATTATATACACAACCATACTTTCACACTTCATATATCAGGTATCACTCTTTGCTCGCTTGCTAAACTAACACCCACTTCACATAGCACTTGACACTAATATACTGTCACAACTCAAACTCATCTCACAGCTACTCTACTCTGCACCATCTAAGAACTTGAATCGCTCCTCACGTATCTTTCTCCATGATTTCTTACTAGCACGAACTTCCTTCTTGATCTTCTCTTCTTCCTCTCGCTCCTTCTTATTTGGATCAACTATACTCTCAAATGGATCTTGGATCCACTGATCCCATAAACTTCTTTCTGCATCAACCTTCTCTGTCTTCTTCTGTTGCTTGTTCTTGTATATCTTCTTCGCCACCTCGTCGGCATCTTTGTTCTTCTTTTGTGCACGCAAAGCTTGTTCGAGGTATCCATAGAGTGTGATTGTTTCATGGTGATCTGGACCAATATCAGGTGACTGACAACGAAGCTTGATCAATGCCCGCAATGTAGTCTCAGCCCATTCATACAAACCATGATTTAAGAACAATCCAACCTCGGCAAAGTAATCCAAGATGAACTTTTCATGGTACCATTCGAGAGTTTCCAATGGCATGTCAGCCACTGCCTCTTCGGCCATAACGATTAACTCAGCCATTGTCTTACGATCTAAGCCGGCCAATGCCTCATATGGATCACCAAACGTATCTGTTGAGTACTCAAGACAGTGACGGTAGTGACGGAAGCCATCTACACCACAAACTACCCACATTGGCCAAAGATGGATTTGAATCTCACAGATATGATCCTTCAACTCGAGATTGATAACACAGTCACGATATCCGCCAGGCTTGGGACTACGATCTGTCTTGAGAGTTGAAAGCTTGACACGACGAATTAATGGTCCAAACGAATCGCGTGCCAATTCCAACAAGGCCAACAAGGTGGGAAAGTCTTTAACCACAAGTAATGCACGGCAGTAGTCAGTAACTTTGAGCACGTCGCCCTCATACTTCTTCTCCGCTTTCCTTAGTGCTGCACCAGCATCCTTCACAGGCCCAACGCCCACTTCCTCCATACCCAAACTTCCTGCTAATGCCTTACAGATCTCAACAAGGCTTGGTAGTGCCACCTCTGCCCTTGATACCAAATCCCGTGCAATAGCCGAGTTACTCATATCATCATACTCCTCACGATGAACTTGAGTTAATGGCTTATCAGCACCAATATTACCGCCCATGGCCATATCATCACCAGGGTCATTCAAACCAGTCATTGAATTCAAGTATGGATACACGGGGTCTAACTGCATACGACGGAATACCTCATCATACTTTCGTCGATCTCTCAATAATGAACATACCATACGAAAGAAATCCCACGAGTCTTTAATTACTGCACGACGCTTTGCAATACTTTCAAGTGTCTCCTCATCATACTCTTCTCCATCCTCACGTACTTGTGTAACAGTATAGTATATACCGCCCGCACCCCCAGCGGCCGCCTTGGCACTCTTACTCTTCGCAGGTGCATTAGGAACAGCACCGGCTCGAATCAAGTTATTCGAATAAGCCGCCAAATTTACATATCGTTCCTCAATCTCCTCACGTTCAGTCTGTGATAACTTACCCTCCTTACCCTTGGCCCAACCTGATGATTGTGAATTTCCAAACTTTGAAAAACTTGAATGTCCACTCTCGGCCAACTTGGCTTGAACTGCCACATTTGGACGACTAGCCAACATCATATCAATAGATTCCAACCATGCAATTGCCGTACGTTGTTCACACGCTACCAAGTTATGTTGAGTACCATCGGCATCTGTTAATAAGATACCACGTCTTGAACTTTCACTACCCGGTTTGGCTCCTACCACCACAATCTGCCTAATCAATGTTTCCAAATTAGTATTACTACTAGGACCACTAACCAATGTAACAGTACGATCTGAGGTATCTAATCGATAAATCAATATCCCCTCAGGTACACGACGATATCGCTCAGCAGCACGTGCCTCACGACGTTTCTTCTTCTTCTTTGCCAATATACGACGCTGACGTTCCGCGGCACGTTGATTCTTAGATAACTTTGCAATATTACGCTCGTGTGTAAATTCCTGTTGACGTTCCATTGCTTCTGCATCTGATACTGGATTACCATTCTCATCAACGCGTACTTCTTTTGTGTTTAGTACCTCCTCATCGACATTGCGTCTACAGCATAGCATACCCTTTGTTTTACTTTGTGTCTCAACACCTGTAACTTTCTTCACCTTGAATCTTGGTCGAGTATTACCATCGCCTTCATCATCAGTACTGCACATACTTGGCGATAAACTAATCTCTTCATCATTAATATTATTCTTGGCATCATTGGGTGCAGCACTTTTCATTAATGCCGTGGATGCCTGTAATTCAATTGCATTCTTGCCTTGTCCTTCGGCTGGTGGCCATGAGTAGGCAGGATCTACAAAGGCTGCTTCAAGGATGGTACCGGATACACCCTTGTGAGATGCCATTGCAGTTGATTCTCGTCCCGTATCTACACCAGATGTAGGCCGAGAGGTATTGTCATAATTTGGTTTGGAATAGGATTGTTGTGCCATTGCGTCTTGTGGTGATTCACCAAACATTGAACGGTTATGTATATAAGATATAAAGATCCACGCTGATTAGTTGTTTTATATTTTGCAAAGATATTGCCCTCTCTTGTCGTGCACAACTTGTGTTTGCAATATAATTATATAATTGTCCCTCACTATGATTTACTGTGTTCTATCTACTATGCATTCTTGCTCATCTACTACTACAACTCAACCACGCTAAGCTAGCTTTCTCTATACATGGGCTCCTCTCCTCATTCGTTCAATCGACGCCATGATCCAAAAATTTGACTTACGAAAAATGGAGTCTTATATCGTACCTCAAGTATTGGCCCACGAAGTACGGTTTAAGTAAGAGCGGAAGTGTGATGTTATACTACTTAGCTCTACTACACAGTATTGTATCATTATCTTTATGTATGCTATTGATTATGTTTAATACATCCTATTTATGTTTATGTTCTAGCTCTACTCCACATTTCTCAAGTATTTATACAAACTCAATTCTATACACTTTCAAAACATACTTACTGCACCATAGAGACTTTATCTATATCACTACTGTCCTCAAAAGTAGGAATGAGACACTGTTGAACCTGCTTCCCAGCTAGTGTAGTTTCAGTTGGACATGTTACAGTTCTCATATCAGACACACCCAAGTGTGGCTTTGCGTCACTGAAGCCGTAGACACATTTTAATACAGTCGATGTAAAAGTATTGCAATTGTTGGTCAAAGGGTTGTAATCTCTTCCTGCCCAATTCGATATACAAACAGGCTGACTACCCATTTCAATTGCATTCATATCTATATATTAATGTACAGTTGTATATTGGATACATTAAATAAAAGACGTGTAATGTGAGCATATCATATGAACAAAGATACAAAGAGGTCAAAATTTATATATGAGCACATATCATATGAACACAGCACACATCAACAAACTTATAGAATACTTACGCCCATGACATACTGCTTTATATGCATCATCACCGCTAATTCCACTAACTCCGCTCACCTCACTTTCATTTGGTGTTGATGTACCACTCATTCCATAAAAGAACAACTCTTTGAAATCACCCATGGCATTTCCAATAACCGCTTGATGAGAGTTTAATGCATAATTTCTATTCTCCAGTTTATGTGGAGAGCCACAACACGGATTACCACAATTAGCGCCTCCGTATCCAAGCTCAACACATCCTGCAACTGATTGTTTCATCCATTGTTCTTTTTCTATTAAAGCAAATGGCAATTTCGTTGTATCATCATTGCCTACGCCACTACTCTCAACAAACCGGGATGGTGATAATGTATTCTGAACTAATCCATCTAATAATCCTAAAAACTCTGTATCTGTTGCAAAGGTGTCACGCGGACATACGATTACTTCTGTATGAAATATCATCTTCCAACTATTCTCCAATGGGAATTTTTGTAAGAAGACGTAATATGATGTATCTGTATCATCCTTCTCTGTAGGTCCTAACATAGGATCCTTTCCCCCTGAAGATTGTGGTGTTGGGCCTAGCACTATATTCTTCAGTGGCTGATGTTGTGAGTGATGTTCTGTTGTGTAAGAGTACTGAGAATTTCGAAGTGGTGTTGCACCATTTTCATCTATATCGCCTCTCAAATTATGCGCAAGGATGACTAATACGATCACAGTGGCTAATAGCGCAAATCCTGCTATTCGATGGGGTATTGGTAGGCCGTTAAACATGGTAACTATCTCTGTGCTCTAGTACAACTACAGGTACAGTTACAGCAACAGCACTGTATACAAATTTTGAGTGAGGGGTAAAATTGGTATGGGATACTTTACCTACCCCTCAGTCGTCAACGAAGTCCACCATTTGAAAGAAAAATGAGTACCATATTCATAATTTAGGTACTATGGCAGTCTACTCAGCTATCTCATTTTACCTACATCAACTGCACCAATTGTATCAAATTGCTTTGACTTCGATTTACAATGATTAGGATTCTCTAAATACACCGGTATCCTTGCGTAAACTTAGCCTCTTTACTTCATTCGAATGACAGTCTCATTTACTATATAACACACCCTTACCATAGCACTCCCAATAGATCTATCACCTGTACGGCCCTAACATACTTCCAAGATCTTCATCTTCCAATAGTGCTGCAATAACATCCGAGAGGAATACGTCATCATCATCATCTGAATCATCATCATCTTCGTCGTTGTCGTTTCCCCTCCTTGCTAGATGTCGCTGTAATCCCATCATTAATAACATTTCCGTGATATGTTCCAGGTCTCGATCTCGCATATTACTTCTATCTCTCCGCCGAGCTTCATACAGCTGCTGCATACTTTTATCACTACGCTTCATATCCTTACCTTTCTTACTCTTGTGAGCATAAAAACAGTCCCTACCAAATGGACAACTTCCCAGCTTTCCAATCTCCCAATGTTTGCATGGTTTGGTTGCACAATGTGCTTTATAATTCTGTAATATTTGTTCCTTTTCCCTTTCTGTACTTGGAACAAATGAAGATGGCACAACATAGTCAGATGATAACCTACAAGTAGGACATACCCGACGAGATGTCACTTCACTACTTCCTTCTGTGCGCCATTCCATTAAACAACTAAAACAAAATGAGTGATTGCAACATGAAAGTATTCCATATTTGCGTCCCTTTTCAATTGTATTTTCTAAACATATTCCACAGACCTCATCACTTTTGTTTATCTCTTCGTGTAATAGTTCACATCTATCTCCAAAACGACATGACCCAGAGGCATAATATGGACATGGAATAGTCTTTAGTGCTTCCTGACGTGATAATCCATTGGCATCATGTGAGAACTTACAGGCGTCACCATTTCTGCAATACCCGCTTTGAAAAAAGAATCGACAAAGGGTACTACTAATATTTGCAATACTTCCATTATGATTATTACTACTACTTCCATTCATTATTGCATTTGATAGTTGTTCGTATGTCTTCATTTTCTAACATAATATGATGATACCAATTGAATCATCATATCTTAGCAATTAAAAGTTTAGAGGTGTATGATAAGTTTATATGTGAGTAAGTTTATATGTAGCAGTAATACATAGTATAAACAGAAAATGATGTCACATATAAAACAAAAAGATTATACAAACCAACACAGTCAATACAACATAAACAGAACATTGTGTCAGTTGTCACCAATTTGTTGTTGCTGCAATACGAAGGAATCTATCCAGCCTTCCTCTCTATTCCCATGCTTCCTCCAATAAATAAAAATAGGCAAACTGCATCTACTACAACTATCGCACATACTTATAATTTATATGCTTGAAATCAATACTTAAACATATCATAAAGTTATTCTCCTCTTCTTCATTCCTCTAAGGTCGATACGTAGACCGGTTGAACTTCAGCTTCCGAACCCGCCCTCTACTAGGAGGATACCACCATCTATTAATCCAAGAGATAAGGCATTTTTTAGGGTACTTTCAGAAATAACCACGCATTTGCATGACGCGCCGACATCTGCTTGAATCTCTCATCATATCTTTGTTCCTCACACACTGCCTATTGATCTCATAAAATATCTTTTATCTACTCTATAACAGGTAAGTTTTGGATATGCACATAATGTGTGCACGAATATGAAAACTGTTCTAACGCTTCTCTTCAGCCTCATACAGAAACAATGGCTCCTAACCCTCCTTGTGATGTTCCCGTCGGTGTTATTACCGGAGATGATGTGATGAAGTTACACAAACACGCCCGTGATAATGTTTATGCTATTCCTGCCTTTAACTGCACAAGGTATGTCTTTGCAACTATCTACTACTTGAACTAACGTGTCTTTCACACCGATGTACTATTATGTTTATTGTATTTATATCATATCCAACTTCATACAATCCACTCACCGTACACTATTTCCATATATCAGCTCCTCAACTGCAAACGCAGCCCTTGAAGCGGCAAGTAAGATGAACTCTCCAGTTATCATCCAGTTATCTAACGGTGGAGGTCAATTCATGGCCGGTAAATCAGTCAAGGACAAGCATGCCTGTGCCGCTGGTTGTGTTGCCCTTGCTATTCACGTTCGTGCTATGGCACCTTACTATGGCATCCCTGTTATTCTTCATACCGATCACTGCGCTAAGAAGTTAACTCCTTGGTTCGAGGCTCTTCTAGAAGCCAATGAAGAGTACTTCAAGCAGTGTGGCGAGCCCCTCTTCTCCTCACACATGTTGGATCTTTCCGAGGAACCGGATGAGGAGAACATTGCCATTTGTTCACAATACTTGAAAAGGATGGCGCCAATGAAGATATGGCTGGAGATGGAGATCGGTATCACAGGCGGCGAGGAAGATGGGGTTGATAACTCTGATGTTGATCAGGATAAGTTGTACACCAGCCCAGAACAAGTATGGGTACGTATTTGTTGTTTCATTGCAATTATTTTCTTCCAATAAGACGTTCTAACCATACTCTCGTTTCTTCACTATCTCCTTACATCATGTGATTGTAGAATGTGTACAAGGCACTTAGCCCCATTTCTGATATGTTCTCGATTGCCGCTGCCTTTGGTAATGTCCACGGTGTGGTAAGTTATTGTTGATTGCAGTATAATGTTATCTTTACATCACATCTAACATATACTGTATCTCCATCATACTACTATCATACTATTAGTACAAGCCAGGTAATGTAAAGCTATCCCCTGAACGTTTAGCAAAGCATCAAGCTTATGCCGTTAAACAGCTCGGGGATAAATGTACCACTGATAAACCCATCTTCCTCGTCATGCATGGTGGATCTGGATCGACTGATGAAGAGATTAAGACATCCGTCGAAGCTGGTGTTATCAAGATGAATGTTGATACCGATACACAATGGGTAAGTTTACTTGTCATTTGATTTATCAATTCTATTCTACCAACTCTTTTCACTACCACATACTATTACTAACTAACAAATTATCATTACTCCCATTCATTTATTTAGGCATACTGGGATGGAGTTCGTCAGTTTGTTGATACCAACAAGGAATACCTTCAAGGTCAAATGGGCAACCCACAGGGACCAGATGCACCAAACAAAAAGTACTATGATCCTCGTGCATGGATTCGTAAGGGAGAGGAGTGTATGGCCGAGAGGTGTGCAGCAGCCATGAAGATGTTAGGTTGCAATGATACATTCCCTACCAAGAAGCCTGACAGTGGATCAATTCCAATCTTTGGTGGTTTCAGTACACCTCGTCCAACAAATCCTGTAATGGATGCTCTATCTGCTTGTACACAGAACTAAGCTCACTGTGTTTTGTTGTTGTATCATGACTTGTTGAGTATCGTACTCTCTAGAGTGGGCATTAGAAGAAGATCATAAGATCATAGTTTAATCATCAATCTTCTATACCTACAACTTCGACCTATTTGCAATTACAAGTTATTGCAATAATACCTAATGTACTAAATCACTGTCTATTCATCTCCTACGGCACTATACTGATACTCAGGGGATGATAGTCAATATCCAATCTGAACGGTAGGTCCTTTTATTGAGAGTGTAAAATATCTTTTTTTGTGATGTCAAAGTGATGAGTGATGGGTCAGTTACTGGAACCAACCAACTATAACGTGATGGCTAACAATTGGTCTGTCAGCAGGGATCGAGTCATTGCAGTCGTAAATCTCTATGGCGAAGCCTGGACACAACAAAATACATCAATTCTACCATCAATCTTTTCAAAAGATGCAATCTATATAGAACGGGCATATGATACGAAGGCAACCTTTAAAGGTCTCAATGCCATTGAAGATTACTGGAACTATCAAATTGTTGGTAAACAATCAAACATACAATTTAGACATGTCGAATCTGAAATGGTACGAGATATTGATAAGCCAATCGCAGTGGTGAAATGGTTAGCGGAATTTGATAATCGGAGGGAGAATCGAGTTGGTGAATCATCAGATAAAACATACAAACGAGTTCGGTATGTTCATTATCTTATGTTATGATATAATATGATGTGATCTTACACTTTTCTGACAATACTCCCATCATCTTCATACCATAGATTTTGTCAGATGGCCAAGCTCACATTCGATAAAGATGATAAGATATGTATACTAGAGGAGTATGCTCAGTCCATGACAGGCCCCGGAGTACGATGGCCTGGTATTGGGAGTGATATTAGTGATGAATACCTCACTGCTAGATTAAAACAAGAAGAGATAGTGCCAAACAAAGCAACATGTAACGAGTGTAAGATGCAATTCTCATCTAGGTCTCAGCTATTCATTCATTTGAAATCTACTGAACCTAATGGAGAAGGGAAATGTGTACAGATACAACAAAGCATAGACGAATGTGATACAGATTGGGTTTGTATGAGTTTGGGGTATCTAAATAGTGATTGTGTAGAGGAGGACATCCGCCGCGCTTTCACTGAATCGGCAAAAGAGTTACAACAAACGATAGATACAACAATTGATATTGATAGTCTGACATGGGCAGTACCACCCAGTTACTCATCTTCCGCGGTTGTAAACGTCGCTTCTATCAAACTCAGCAAGCAAATCTCAGTTGAATCTCTGCCATCAATGTTGAATAACAAGCTACAATCATCCGGAATTTGTATACACACAGCAGTAGTTGTGGAACGACCATGTGTTCAAGACAGACGGGAGTTCGAGAAGTATGAAGCCTTTATCCCCTGGAGAGTATTACAGGGTCAAGACAATCAACAGCAAGATTCAAAACAGAAAATGTCTTCAACTTGTAACAAAGGTTGGAGCAAAACACAAAGAGGTTGTCGTAAGCCGTTGTGTGAAACAGCTGCATTTCAATATGTTGATCCAGATATGGCAAAGAGACTTCGGAATGGTGCTAGACTGTTGAAGGATTGTGGTAGAACAGATCTTGGTCACTTTGCAGACAATGCACAGGAATTGAAAGTAAGGATACGAACGAGCACAATGGAGGAACCGTGGCATCATCTTTGCCGTATCTCGGTATCAATGAGGCAGTCTCGAAAGGGTATTGTTGAGAGAATCCTTGAACTACTGCTTTCATATGCTCGCTCTGCAATAGATGATGAAGAAGTGATATCGCTTGCTCTACAATTGTCTTCACATGACTGCAACCCTCCATCTACGACAACATTGCAACAGTACATTCCTCCTGTTTGTCTTCTTGAACCAGATCTAACAAAGTATGAGGGGAAGATCGGGATTAAACTTTGTGGTAACATAAACAATAATGCTACCAAAACAATATCAAAAGAAGCAGAACAGAGTATTGAATTGATGGAGATTGCAATCATTGATAACTTAAGTATATCATGATTCATATTGTTTACTCTCTTGCTGCACATTCTCAGTGTCTTCTGCTCCTTTAACAATAAACCTGGTAACTCTACCGACAATTCCATTATCTAACATTACCTTAATCCCTCGTGGATGATAAGCAGATTTGGTAAGTAATCTTGATACAGTTCCAATAGTTTCTTTTCCTGATCGTTGATCTTCCTTCTTGACAATATATACATCTATTCCAGGATTTATACATGATCGATGGCATTCTCTTCCTGCTTGACCTAGTGATGGTATGGGTGAAGGTGGACTTCTAGTTCTTCTCTTTCTCCCTCCCTGCCTGCGTCTATTGTAACTATTGTTGTTGCCCCTACCTCCCCTACCTCTACCTCCTTTTCTTTTTCTTTCTCTGCCACTTTTATTACTACTTCTACCACCGCCATCTCCTGCTATCATTGATAGACAACAAAATTGGATGTTCTGATGATTATAGATATGATATGGTTGTAATTGTAACAATGGTGATCGAGTATAATAATGATGATAATATGAACAACGATGTAGAGTTACTGAATAATGATGTTTGATATACTGATGACTCCCAGTAATAAATGCAATGTATCTATGTCTCATATTGTCGAGTATAAGTACTCCTCGATAATATCAACTAATTCTACACCAACAAACCACTCCTACCCATCAACATTGGCTCTCTCCCATCAACACAAAATGCTTTTTGTCAATATCTTTTAATAACGGTATCCTCAATATCCAGAACCCTACACATGAATTGCTCAATGAGTCCCTCCTGGGTCCCGTGAAATGGCTAACTTATGTATTTCTTTTCGCTTCCGTAAAAGAAAAACTCGGAAAAGTGGCCGGTAATTCCTTTCCAGGACTAAGTCGTGAAAAGCACTGTCTGATTGTTGTATCCTCCATTCTGTTGTTGTGTAGGATAATTTGATACGCTGTTACTACTTCCATTTGCATCATACTCCATTTGATTGTTGTGTCCACTAGAATACGGTCCAGCCAACAATGAATTGATGTTATTGTATCCTCCATTACGAGACAAGCAATTAAATGTGTTTTGGGAAAAAATGTGTTTTGAAACTCGAGAGCCAAAACACTCAAGCCTCAAAACGGAGGATCTTAGTGTATTGATATCTCAACAACTTCATGCCTCGTAGCGTCATGCAATGACTCTACAGAAAGCTTATCTTCTCCTTTATCGACTAGACGTTTTAGTTTTGTATCTACGTTTTGTATTCGTCGTCATATCTTGACTCTAGTCAAGAGCTATGACATGTGCACATTCTGTATAGATGTCGGTCTTGTTCATTATATACTCGTCAGTCCACTAAACTAAGATGCTATATTGATTCTACGATAGATATATAAACATAAGATGCAGATTTTGATCATCTAATAACGTTTAGTTGTCTAGATGAGAGTCATCTCGTCTAAGTCGAGCGGCTCAGCAAACACTCCCCAAACGATAGATAGTAGTTCGACGAATATAGATCGTGTGACGTCACGCAATGTCTCTATTGAAAGACCATCTTCTCCTCTATCGAATAGGTGCTTTGGTTTTGTCACTACGCATTGTTTTTATCGTCGTCTTTCAATTCTTGGCAAGACCTGTAAAATAGCACTTTTGCACAACATGTGTTGCAGATGTCGTCATTGGTTGTTGTATACTCCTCAAAATGCTACAGTTTGATGCCATATTGATCACACAATAGATATTTAGTCCTATTAGATGGTTGTTGATCATTGTAGACGTTCCATTGTCTCTTGGAGAGTCGTCTTGTTTCTGTACTTGATTTGACTTGTTGTGGAGATGCATATGTCCATCTCGAAGTATATGTGCTATTGCTAACTTTCCAGATCATGATTATCAGCTACCAATGGCATTTACACAAGTAGATTGTCTCTATGGTTCACAATCATCGTTCAATTCCACTTAATTTTATAGAGTAGACATCGTGATGGATACCTCACTATCATCTCTTGAATATATGTAACATCTGTTGAATAGTGCAATTCTCGTCTGTTCTACCATCGTATCTCATCAACAGCCTCATCCTTCGTCTTTCTGTCTTCTAAGCTTGTGTTTAATACATTGTTGATCTCATTCTAGGTCTTCTCATTCATCTCCTATGTTTACGTGCTGAACATTCTAATCTATT
>Ga0075437_11564_pt1 | contig 24113 bp, 15 predicted proteins | sample MintriMetagenome_FD_74266 | JGI IMG/M metagenome (GOLD analysis project Ga0075437, IMG submission 74266) | Marine eukaryotic communities from Monterey Bay, USA to study complex ecological interactions - Minidiscus trioculatus and... | ecosystem: Environmental > Aquatic > Marine > Unclassified...
TGTCGGGAGTATTATACTCGGGACTTTTCGATACAGCCTTGCCTATAACTGTTGCTTCAGACTTACTAGCCAATTCTTTCAGTAATTGTTCTTGATCTGATTTCACATACGTTTGTTTATTCTCCTTCTTTTGTTTTGGGGTATCTTCGTCATTGAGAGTTGATATTAAATCTCTACTTGATTTGTTCTTCTTTTTAGATGGATACGACGACGATGATGTACCGAAGCCACCCCCGCCACTACTCCTTGGCTTAGTCTTCTTCTTTGCATAGAGTCTGCTAGTATTAATGTGTTGTGATGGTTGTGTCGATGTTGATGGGGATACCACTGATGTGAATGCTTGCACATATGATGTGTTTGCAACCGCTAGAGCAACTAATGCTATCAAGAGCAGCTGAATATATGTTATTGACGACATTTGGCGGCTGTAGTAAAGCTGGTATTGCAATAGATAAGTAGTAAGTTGCTGTCGACGAGTGTTGATGGTAGAAAAGCCGTTAGTTGTTTATTCGTTCCATTATTCCATTCCACATGTAAGCAAGAGAGAGCTCATTTATTTCGCATTTCCTTGGTCGATTAGTTGCAATGGTAGGCGGCAAATAGTCTCCACTGGCTCCAATAATCGGTTTCGTATACTAACAGTGTATCCACAAGATCAGGCTATAACTCTCTTTCAATTAGTGGAGGTATCATTGCATCTATTTGTTTGTAAGATACCCTAAATTTGACATAAGATACAACCTCAAATTATATAGTAGTCCAACACTCATGTTCTCTCCTTTCGGGTATGGTGCGGGTTACTATGGCGATTCAGATGACGAGTATTATGATGATGGTTATAATCATAAACCTGTTGATTTCCTCAGACCAGATGGTGATACCGAAACGAAGGATGTGCAGTGGTGTTTAGATAACAATTTCTTTCAAGTACATGATGGATTAGGAGGTGAATATCCATTATGGTCGGGAAATTGGTATTATAAGAAACACCCAGAAGAGAAGCATATGCACCAACAACGTCTAAAAGATACAAAACAGATCAGAAGAAGGAACGAACAACGATCTCGTGTAAGTAGTGCAAGATCTGAATATGAAGAAGTTGCAGAGAAAGAAATGGAAGCTGCATTTCGAACCATGCTACAGGATGATCTTACCAGAATGGGTTATCCATCAAACTATTTGAGTGATAAAGGGTCACAGAGATGGTCACAGAGACAGAAACCAACGGAGGCACGGCCAAACCTTGCTTCACAACGCCAGAATGATATACGAAAAGAAACAGACTACAAGCAACCTCCTTCAGAGTTCAAGCCTTTCAAATTCGGAAACCAAGATGAGAAGAACAGTAGTTTCGGAAGAAGCGACGGGTTTAATTTTAGGGTTGGATCATCAGCTTCAGCTGTAAAAGATGACAGTACCTCTACATCCCGTCATCAATTTACATTTGATACCGCCTCAACTGGAAATGATAGTGGATTCAGATTCAATCTGGATCATGTAACAAAGAAATCTTCTGCTCCATTTGTATTTGGAGAAGCAAAATCAAAATCAATGTCAACAGAAACATCTACTGCATTAAGTTTCGGAAATAATGATAAGAATAAGAGGAAGAGTAGTGACGGATCTAATTTCAATTTCACAACACAAACCAAGACAACGAGGGGGATAATAGTCAAATCTGCCGATACTGATGAAGGCCAGCGATTCATATCAGAGGTTGATAGCATGTTAGTACAAGGCAAGTCTGTTCAACGCGTTGCGTTTGATTGTGAGGGGGTATGTTTGAGCAGAATTGGCTCTGTTGAATTGGTATCTATTTGTTTTCCGAACTTAGATGTCTATCTCATTGATTTAAACGGCACTGCTTGCCCAAGAGTTGTCCAAGCGATTGAAAGTCTATTTGAAAGTGAAGCTGTACTCAAAATTGTTCATGACTGCAAAATGGACTGTGACGCCCTCTATCATCACCATGAGATCATACTCAACAACGTCCATGATACCAGCTGCTTCCATGACATTATCACAAACACGGAGAACACGAATCTCAACAACGTCCTAATTTATAATGGCATCAATGTAAATACTGAGCGAGATACGTCAGTGTACAAAAAGAACCCCAGGTTCTGGTCTGACCGTCCTTTGACCGATAAGATGATATCCTGGGCAACAGCTGATGTTGACAAGTTGTTCGTGTTAGCTGACAGGCAGCTTGGGTGCATCTCTGATAGTTCAAAAGCCAAAGCACTAGCAAAATCAACCAAGTACACCGCTACAGCTCGCGATATGAAAGTAGTCTCAGGTCTCTCGGTGAGAAACCCCGGTCGATTCATCGGCAAGGGTGGAGCAAATCTTCGAAGCTTAACTAATCGTACTAATACACATGTCTACCAACATGAAGGTGAATGGACGATTTACTATAACGACAAGTCTGCCTTAGAGGCTGTTCTATGGAGAATGTCGGACCCTTGACCGAGAATGCATTGCGTGAATGGTAGTGGCAAGTACTAATGAGTAGATAACTTAAATCTATCTTTATCTGTACAGCGTATTTAACATATGTACATCTCTATTATTCTAGCCACTTTTGTAAATTGATACGAGACCGGAGATAAAAGCAATCAGCCCGAATATCACAAAAGCAATTGCTACTAGAAAATCAGTAGCTGTTTGTTTTTCATCTTGAATATCATCCTCGCCTTCAGTCTCCACCATCTCATGAAATACTGATGAATGAATTGTTCCATAGTTTTGATTACTATCCTCAGAAAAGGTGGCCGTTATTAGTCCAAGTTCAGCAGAAGCTTTGGTTTCGATAGACTTTTGAGGCGAATCGTTGTCCAATTCATCATGATCACTGAGTAGCTTGTCTTCCGACCTTCTTTTTTTTTGCTTTGCTATTAGATCACGCTTATGTCTCACTTTTCCCAGCCTGAGGTGTGCATCGCAAGGAGTCTGCATGTCTCTCTTTGCAAGTGTGTATGATACCCCTTTCTTCCCCAAGTAAGCAAACTTGCACCAAATTGGCATAAACAGTATATACCAAAGCAACCCTTGTATATTCCAGCGAGTACTGTCTATATCGTCATAGTCAATATCCCATAAAGTGTTTATAAGATCTATAAATTCTTGGCCATGTACGCCAATGAAAAGTAAGCCTGGCCCAATGTATGTTAGTGTTGTTGCAGCGACCGTACCCGATAGAGCAAGCACTATACCGACATCATCATAATATAATGCAGGTATCAATGCACTCAAATACAACAGTACCGTAACAGTCACTCGTCTATCCAATCGATCTAAGACGGTATGATCATCACCCTCATGAGCCTCTCTTCCTTGAAATAGATTTGTCATTATTACATGTCTACAGACAAAACTTTCTAAAGGATAAACAAAGCACATTGTTCCACATAGTAATGCTCGGGCAACATTACCAGCTCTGGCAGCTGAAAGTTCTGCAATACTGGAAGCTTCATATGGCATTGAAAAGTTCTTAAGAATATTCCCTTCGGCATTCTCCAGGAAGCCAACATAACCATAGCTGCCCATGATGATGGACAAGACCGAACAAAAGAGTAGTGCAGCCCAAGATACACGAGACCACCTTTCTCTTGTAGGGTTATGCAATGAACCAGCAATGATTAATGAAGAATGCTGACATGAAAAAGCGAAGGATATTATGCCGAGCCCTATTGCCAATGTTCTTGGTCTGAATGTAGATTGTTCAAGTATACTACTGAATCCTCCTTCATTTTCTATTGACTCTGATGTTGGAGAGTATATTGCAATGATACTAACTAATCCAATATTGAATAAGACGCTGAGTCTTGATGTTTTTGCCAAATCTGCCATATCTCTCTGTAGACTTAATGGTAGCATGACACACATACTTGCAACTATCAAACAAATCTTGCCATCATAGCCCAAGAGTTGGCCTAGTGTATCTTTCACTAACATTAGATATGATAGCATTGGGCCCCAGCTCATACAGAACATCATTCCATTGCAAAGTATCCAACCAGCTCGACCAAAGACCGTCTCACATAATATCTCATATGATGCAGAATCGACATGTTTTGCTGTTTCAACTAACAATCTTAATGATTTACTACCAAGTATACCTGAAAGGAGTATTAGTATCCAACCTGTTACCAAGCCAGTCTCTCTCATTGCAAACGGTATGCCTTAATGAAGAAAACAGAGATGGTGAGAGGTATACATCAATCAAATTGTGTGCAAATGATATCTCAAATCACAAAAGAATGTGCAATTATATGCTCGATCAACTCTAAAAGCATACAAAAATGATATCTCAAATCACAAGAGAATGTGCATATATATCTATGATATGCCCAGTCAACTCTAAAAGCACATCATGATCACAAAATAATACATACCTATAATACCGGCACCAACGATAGCTGTTATTAGATTGGCAGTACATCCAATCAACGTTGATTTGTGCTCTGGCTCTACATCGTTGATGGATGTTGATGTTTCAAGCGCATTATCATTGCTACTTATACTTACTCCACTGTAGGAAGATGACCGCCGCGGAGCTAGGAAAGGACTTGATATTTTCTTTGTTGCTGTAGATGCTATCATAGTGTTGGCTTGCTATCCTCCTTCTCTAATGTTGCCAATGCCAACATCAACATCTCACCATCATCAGATCACTTCATCACTTCACTCACTCCACACTCTCATAAAATTTTAGGGTATCCTCAATCCTCATCGGTATCCTGACTAACACCTACTAACACTCTCATAAAACGTAAAACGAGTGGGTGTCTAATAGTCGATAGTACAACTTTGGAGTAATGTCTCGACGTGATAAGCAGGCAGATCTACGTCGGCGTATGGCCGAGGCAAGGGCAAAACTTGTAACGTCTTCACATGCAAATGCAAGTGATTTGGATAATGAGATAGCCACTACTAACACAACTAAAAAACGCTCTCTTCCATCAGCAGGTGGTATATTGAAGAAATCAAAGTATAGTAGTAGTACTCCAGCAGTACCTCTGCAAAGTGATATATCTAAACCAGAAGACAATAAATCCATAGAGAATAATAATGTATTAGGTTCGCTAATGGCTGATTATGGTGATTCCTCTGATGACGACAAGGATACCAATACTAAAGCAGCTTCAACTTCCAATACTGATGATCAAAAGCAGAGTAATGAACCTATACAACCAACTACAAACAATGATATGCAACAACAAATGCCCAAAAAGAAGAAGAAGAAAAAGAAGAAGAAGAAAGATAAATCACAAGTTGAGGATACTAATAGGTTCAGTGGTGTTGATAAGACAGAGGCGGCACAACTCAAATCAGAAGATGAAGGAAATGATAAACCAACAGAGGTATCTGATGAAGTATGGGATGAGTTTAATGCCCTATTAGATGATGATGAAGTAGTTGCAAAAGATAGTCAACCTTTAAAGTCAGAGGAAACAACAGACAACGCTATACCGGTAGAAGGAGAAACATCTACTAATTCAGAAACACCAAAAACAAAAAAGAAGAAGAAAGGCAGCAAGAAGAAGAAAGACATATATGATAATGATGATATGAATACAGTTGAACAAGCATCATATGAGGCACGATTGGCAAGATTGATGTTGTTAAAGAGTAAGAAGACACAACATAAGAACTCGACCAAAACTGATGACGTTAATGATGAGAAACTGTTATCTGCTTCTAATAATGAGTTTTATGATGGTGGATTGTCATTTCAACAGAATGAAGAGGATGACGATAAAAGTGATGCGGAAAGTATAGCCAACGACACTGCAAATCTGAAAGCAGATGAAGTGGAAGCAAAAGATGCCGACGATACCAATACAACAGCAACATCAAACACTGTGGCATCATCAATCTCTGCTCCAAGTGTATCACTAGCGGCTATACTTCGTGGTAGGAGAGATCAAGCACGACAATTATCTCGAGGAAATGATAAGATTGATACTGCAATTGATAATGAAGAGGAAGATGAAAGTTGGTTTTGATTCGATTTTACTGTTAACTTTAACTAATATAGGGTACTAGTTTTACATACTGACTATTCCAGCAGTTGATATACCACCATACACTGTATCATTCATATAATATCATCCATGTGTTCTTGGATCAACTGATCGTTTCTGTGAATCTTTTCTTTCTTTCAATGCCTTGCTTAAGTCTGGCGGCGGAGAAGCTATAGTTTCATCTGTCGATTCTGGAAGTGATATGTCACTAAAAGATAAAGATGCATCCTTTGTACTACTATCACCATTACCACTATCAGTACCCATATTCTCTAGTGATTTACCAAACACAACCAATGGATCATCGTCACCATCTGCCTTTGATTTGTAATGTAAGTTATTTAGCTCATCAGCGTTTGCATTTAAATTAGGAAGTATAGTACTTGCTATGGTGATAGATGACGATACAAAAGATCGACGACTAGTAAATACAATAGACTGTTTATCACATTGTTGTTGTATAATATTGGTATGATTCTCATGATTCTCAGAGTTGATGTTAGTGATCATTGCAAATCTTTCAAATTTGCTCAAAGATACTCTTTTGATGATCGGGATATTATTATTGAAGAATGCCGACGCTATGCCGATACTACCGCTGATATCGACGGATAATATAGTACATACTATGAGTAATGTGGTGATATCCATGGCTAGAATTAGGAAGTATGAGAGAGTGATGAAGAAGAGGAGTAAGTAGAAAAGAAAAGATATGAGACCGGTATTCATTGTTAGCCATCCGTGATTGATTGGCAGTCCCTAGTGTACATTAAATTTGCAAGGCAGGCTTACATAGGCAGGCTTGCAACTTGCTAGATAGAGGTTGGATAGTATTATCTAAGTACATATAAGAGATATGGCAAGCATGCAGCAGCAGGCAGCTGCACCAGTAGGAGGAGGTGCTCAACAACAGGTTGGCGGCGTCGGCGCATCTGCAGTCCCAGCGTCTAGTACAACACAACAAGGTGCATCAACCAGCCCTCAAACTCAAACAACATCCGAGGTACCACCACCTGCAGCATCTCAACAACAACAACAGCAGCAACAACCACGCTTTGAAGACTTAACAATAGACGACGACTTACCCCTCTTACCCCGACTACAACGCTATGTACAATCATCAATAGCATTACAACGATTAGTCCATGTCCGTATGTTAGGTGAGGTCTCACAACAGATTGGACAACAATTAACAGCCACGGAATTGGTACCACTATTACCACCATTGGTAAATGATGGTGAAAGTATTATACGACAACGATTGTGTAGTGAGATTAAGATGTTATGTTTGGTATTAATGGGTATGACTACTCCTAATAGTTCGAAAGATCAGTCTACTATTTCTACTGCAAACAATAATAACAATAACAATAACAGTTCCTTACCAAGTATACCAAAACCAAATAAATCATCAAAATACTACAAGGTAATGACACATCATATTATACCCCACTTGTATACATTAATATCTGATCCAGATAATGAAGTACGACGATCGGCCTCGGAGAATATTGTTAAATTAGCATTAAGAGTGGATGTTACCGATGTTGTGAATTTGATATTGAGTATACCACTTAGATTGGTCAAGGAGGGTCAATTACGTGCTTCTAATCCTAATGGCGAATCAACAGCAGCAGCAGCAGATGGCAAGGTCAATAACAACAATAATACACAAGTTGATAAATTGGTGAATTCACAAACATCCGCAGAAGACCTACTAATAACAGCATCCAATCTCTTAGCTGACCTATCATCATTCTTACCACCAACAAGACTATCATCTGAAATTACATCCAAATATTTATCACCAACTATACTATCATTAGCAGAAGATCCTAATTTTCGTGTACGACGCGCCGCCACACAGGCCTTACCACGAATGTTGGGTTCATCTACAATGGATGATGTGAAACGTAAGTTATTACCCAAGTTTGTTAGTTTGAGTGGTGATGAAATGTATAGAGTACGAAAGGCAAGTGGTGAATGCTTAGTCGATGTTAGTCGAGCATTGAGTGTTTTGCCTTGGCGATTACACTTTAATGATGTTTGGATACATCAACAACAACAAGACCAACAAGAAGACGGTAATAGTGGTATTGAAGATTCCAAGAATTATGAATACTACAAACCACGAACAACCCAACAAATCGATAAACTCAATAAAACAATACAAGAATGTCATGAGATACGTCGTCGTGCTCTATGTGCAATATCTAAAAAGTTATTAGAAGATACAAATAAGTTTGTACGATATGGTATGATGCAATTTCTAGGACCATTGATTGCTAGTTTTTACCCGTTGGATAGGGGAAGTATGATTGGTTGTATGGGTGGATTACTTTATGAAACTAATCGTAGTAATGTTAGTGGTGGTAGCAATAGTGGTGGTGAGAAGAAGAATGATGGTAAAAAAAAGTCCAAAATGGGAAAGTTAGGTATAGGAGTTGAAAGTGTTGATATTGCAAAGTGTTCAACGGGATTACAACGCGTGACATTACCATCTCAACGTGCCAAGTCATTATTCAGTAGTGAATTATGCACAATTGAGAATATCTTATCGTATAATCATTCATTACATGGATTAGAATTGATATTGCATGGCGAATCATCATTGAATCATGGTATATTACCATATGGTGGGGGATGCAATGCCAATAAAGATCCATTTGGTACCATGGGACCACAATTCTTTCCACATGCAAATGGTATGGTCGGTCGTAGTTCAGCGTTGGATGATGATGATACTGATTCATTTCTGGTCAAGTCTTATTTGGATAAGTGTAATCCACAAAGTGGGGTAGTGCCTGATGTAATCTCCTCCTCGCCGTCAACATCGCCAAGAGCACTGTTACCAAAGTTTATATTAGAATCACGGTCAGATGCCCTGGCTTTAACACGGATAGTATGGCATCGTACTGGACGTATACCCACCGATACATCCACATCAACAACCTTGCCGTATCCACTATTAATGTCAGGCAAGCCAGACCCAGAAGACTTAAAGTTGATTGACAGCACACTCTTGATACCATTCATTGCCATGGCATCATGTCAAACTGGTGAAGAGACGACTGATGCTGAGATGAGAGTGTATTGTGCATATAGTTTACCTGCCGTGATCTTATTGTTTGGTGGAGCTAATTGGGAGAAGGATGGACTAAAACGTTGCTTCTTGGAATTGATTGGTAGGATCAAGCCCGAGAATAATGAGGTGAATGGTGTCGAGAATCCTAGCCCCAATATCATCCCTCCTGGACCACCATTACCAGTGAAGCGATGTTTAGCCTCAAGTGTTCATGCCGTAGCACATATGCTTGGTCCTGATGTCGTCTCCAAGGATCCTGCCTTTTTGTCGGCATTTGAGAAGTCTTTTCTCCGTGATCCCGACGAGGCTATCCGACTCAACATTCTCAAGAATCTAGCATCCTTTTTGGGAGCATTACCACCGGGAGATGGGGCTGGACATCGTAACGCCTACCTGCCAATGTTACAGTCTATAATTATGGGCGATGATGTCTTGGGTGCTGCCAAGCGGCGAAGTGCCAGTAATCCAGGAGTGTTGAATTGGAGACAGCGTGATGCCGTGGCAAAAGTATTGCCTGATTTGATTGTCTTGTTTGATGCACAGTTGAATCGACAGTTCATGTGGCCTATATTAAAGGCACTATTAACTGATTCTGTAAGTGCCGTACGGGAAAATGCAGGCTGGTCGGTACCTGTGCTGTTACGAAAGTACACAGCCAATAGTAACGAGGATGAGATGTTGACGTGTCTAAGCGAGGTGACTGCTTGGTTGCGAGAGACATTCTTGGGTGAGGGGTGTGATAATAGTAATGGAGAGTCGTCTTCTCGGCTGAATAACTCCTTCCGTCAACTTAAGAAGAAGAAGCAAATGGCTTCATCGGAAGGAGCATTCAGTAAACGACAAGGTTATTGTCGTATCTTAGCCGCCGTCTCGTTAGCCATGAGAATGGGCGAAGGAGGGACAGTCAGCTCAGATGACACTCTTGACATCACAAGTCAATCAAATGGCAAGAATATGCCACATGTGCCTGACGATCCATATGGTGTAATGACTCAGTACGAGAGGGATCAGTTCCGAGTAATATTGTTGCGTGATTTACTTCCACCGGCATTGGAGATGGCTGTGGATTGTGTGGCAAATGTCAGACTGACATTGACAAAGTGTCTCAAAGTATTGCCACTAGATGTACGACAGGAAGGTCATGTGGAAGATGTATTGAGTACGTTGGAGGAAGAGTTAATGACTTGGGATGTTGGTGCAGGTGATATGCCTTTGGCTGACTCTGGACTGGTCTCGGGGATCCAATCTACAGGAATTGTTGCCGGTGCCGCGTCATCCTCAGATCCGCCAGCAGTCACCATGACAAGCACCATGTCTAGCTGCTAGTTGTTATTGATGATATAGATTGTTAAACATAAAGTCGTCGTGTTGCTGACATAAATTCTAATTGATTTATCTCTACTCAACTTTCACTTGATCATCAAGTTTTAATTCCAATCCTTGTGCAAATTGCACAAGGCACTACTTTTCACATTTTGACATTGGTCAAGAGAGTCAAGATCCAATCAGGTCTCTCTAACCTTAGTAGCCGGGAGAGTCGCTCTCCTGAGCAGTGGTACCAGATGCAAAACTCATTTCTTCGCCATGTTCAAACTCACTAAATGAATAAGTGGCCAAGCTATCATTCTGTTTGTCACGCTTCTGACGCCGACGCTTCCTCATGCTACTTTCACATGAGCTTGCTCCTGATGATTGGGACCTTGCCGGTGAACCAATACTACTTATGCCACTGGCACTACCAAGAGAAGACTTCATCTTGTTTTCCTTGCAAGAAGATCTACTCGGCTTGGGTTTAGTTGAGAAGCTTGTGCTCTCATCAAAGTTGATACTTCCCTTTGTCGAGAGGGAAGAGTCCCGACGCTTGTTGGCACTCTTGATTTTGATATTAGGTGACATTTGTTTACGGGGAGATAGAATAGCACCGTTGTTCTTGCTTGTACTGACGGGTGATGCCGTGATGTCATCCATATCCTCCTTGTTCTGCTGTGACTGAAAATGCTGTGATTGACTCTCTTCCTCCTCTTCCTCCATTGAAACATTTCGAGACATATTGAGGTCCACCTTGTTTGACTGTGGCTGCTCACTATCCTCTTCTTCTTCCTCCTCCTCTTCTTCCATTGAAATGTTTCGAGACATATTAAGGAGATTGTTGTTGTTGGTAGATGCACCTACCGCTGTTGATGAAGAGGAATCGTCGTCATTGAAACTGTCCTCCTGATTTGACCTCACCTCATCATGAAGTGCAAAATCCCGCTTACGTGATAACTTTGCAAGCTCAGGCTCCAACACCGAAGCAAGTTTAGTAACAATCGAGGTCTTCTCATCTGAGATGGCAGCGATTTGAGACATAGCCGTAGCAAGTTTCTGCTTTAACCCCTCAATCTCCAACTGTAACTGAGCAATTGTGCCCCCGTCCTCATTGTCCATGTCGGTATTGTTGTTCATCATTGCCTTGTTCTTCTCCGCACGATATTTCTCCTTCTCGGATGTAATTGTTTCGATTTTGGCATTTGCCTCCTCAAGTTGTAGCACTAGTGCATCCTTCTCGGCTGTCAAACGATCATTTGTACTATCACTACTAGACTTGAGCAACTTCATACGCTCCTTGGTGGCATCATGTTCATTCCTCATATCATTTATCTCGGTCCTTAGATGTTGTAAATCATGTGACTTGGAGGTAACATTCATCTGAGCGGAGGTCAACTCCCCCGATAATGTCTCTAGTCTCTCCTCCAATCGATCACGTTCCTCTGATACTGTCTGATGCATAACCCCAAGATCATCCAATGCAGCGTCCTTCTCTTGTAAAAGGTTTGAGGTATCATCATAATTCTCCTGTAATGTAGTCATTTGTTCAGTCAATTCCATATTCAAATTGGTTGTTTCCTCAAACTTGAGCTTATATTCTTCCACCAAAGATGCATTCTTATCCTGAGGCACGTCCTCTTCCTCCTCATCATTCTTCTTCTTCTGACCGACAGCTGTTGCACTATTATCAACTTCCTCATCATCGTTCTTCTGACCAGCCAATGCATCACCCTCGGTGTCATCTGGTGACATGGCCTCCGCAGTCTCTTCCGCAAATCCTGCTAATACTTGAGCTACCTCTTCTTCTTCATCTTCATCATCTTCACTACGATCGCCCCTCCTGCTACTTCGTGTATTGTGAGTAGTATTACGCCTACTACTTCTTGTATTATGCGTAGTATTACGCCTACTACTACTTCCCCTAGTACCCCGTTGCTTCTTCTTGCGTTGAGTAGCACTACCCGGCATCATCCTGGGTGTTCTCATACTCTGCCGACTATTCCCTTTTTTAATAGCACTATCACCAACACTACGTTCCTTCAGGGTAACCACACCCACACCAGCCTCGTAATAACATCCCAATCCACAATTATCACATGATTTTGAATCGTAAGAACATACACTGGAACACTTTGGACAACTGAATCCATGTCCCGTTTTTAATCCATTGTTCGAAGAGGATTTGTAATTCTGTGGATCGAACTTTTGTATTGCCTTGAGCTATATATTATATATGATGGGGAGAGCAAGCATAGCGTGAGTTAATTTGGTATATTCGCAAATATATCAATCAAAACATAAAAAACAATAACTCACAGTACGTCTTGGTCGTCCAGTACTAACATCTTCACCAGTATTAGAAGTAACATCAGAATCAAAAGCAAATAACTGTATAGTATCACGACGTTTATTATTATTATTTGATGTTGATGTTTGTTGAACGGTATGTCTACGATTATTCCTCTTTCGTTTTTGTTGCTTAATTGTTTGTTCGTTATCGGTATCAGAAGTAGAAGAGGATGAATTATTATTATTAGAACGACGATTGGGTGGTTGGAGTACTATTGACATACCATTCTCAACTAATTCTAGTGACATTGTTGGCATCTTGCTGGTTGGGGGTGGTAAAAAAATCGGTGGATATATCAAATCCTGGCCGATACGAAGCACTCAATTATTTCAACATATATATCATCCAATGTACCACCAATTATTGATGCTTCTATCCTCTCCACATCGCCTGTTTGCCCTTCAATAACCACACTATCCCCACACAAATTGAAATAAAGTAAATCTCAAAAAAATTTTATTCGTGGTTGTGATCGCGGCTGTCAACCTACGGCAATCTATGGTCATAAGAAGATGAGGTATATCTCTACTACCGATATCGGATAGTAGGAGTAGTAGCGGCTGTTGTTGGTCAGCGCAAGTTGGAGTGTCCCGGGGCACGAACTTATCACAAACAACACTATCAATTTACTGCAATTTTTGACTTTGACACATCACCTCTCAATAACACATCATACATCTATAATGCCTACTGGTACTCGAGTACTCCTCATAAACGGGGTGAATACTGGAATATCTTATCCTATTACTAACAATGATATCGTTGATAATACAACGCAACCGCAAGAAGATCAAATTAGTGCACAGCAGCAACTAGATGATGATTCTAATGACAAGAGAAGCATCACGTCATCAACAGATGATGGCCCATCTACTAAAAGGCACAAGAGTAGAGAAGAAGATCGAACTGATGACACACCAACCTGTTTTTCAGTAGCACACCCTCGTGACTCTCAGTATCTATCTCCCCGTCAATGTTAGTAAGTATTTTTTGATGTGTAATCTTATGCATTTACAGTAAATGCTCATAGACATTATTAATCATCTCATCTCATCTCATTATATAAACTCTATATAATCAGTTTCCGTTCTAATTGTATTGAATATTTTGTCGTATCCGAGGATTTTAAGCCCAAAGGACCGACTGGCACTGTCAAGAAAGGTATGGGATATGTATACGAGGACGTGAATTTGATATGTGTGTTTTCCTATATTCTAACCAGCATACATTACTTCTCTATTTTCCACATCTTCCCTCAGGCCGTGTAGGTGTACGATGTATATTTTGCAAGAATGTGTCACTTAGTGAAAGGGCCCCACAACATAGTGAGTTGTATATCCATCGCATACTGATAGGCATAAGGTTTATATTTCGGATACCACCGCTAACACCCTCTTCTTTACTTATATTAGGCTCATTTCCAAACAAAATATCATCAATATATTCCTGTCATACAATGATTGAACTGCGTCATATTAAAGAGTGTAAACATGTACCTAAGATTGTTCGGGATGAACTTGAGAAAGCTAAACATACCAAACAACACACTGGGGCTGCTAAGCAGTTCTATGAAGCTTCTGCACGAGATAGAGGGTTGGTTGATACTGCTAAGGGGGTATTTCGGAGTAAGGATGTAGGTAATGTTGATGAATTCTCCTCTTCTTCTCAATTATCTACGAAGAAGAAGAAAAAGAAAAGTAAGATGAGGGTGACAGCAGCAGCAGCAGCAGCAGCAGCTGTTTCGACAACTGCTACTAGGAAAGGATTAAGGAGTGACGAAGATTATACTGATGAGTACAGTGATACCTACTCTCCACCCCTTAAGAAGGGACGTCAGATTCCCCAAGAAGATTGGACGGAGGTGAGTAATTGAATTTACTTAATTTCTTTAATCATGTGCATACCTTACCTCCTACCTATGCCAATCATCCGCATAATAATATCAAGGAGCATGATCTTCGTTTATGGAATGGGCAAAATCAGATGGGAAATATATGGCAAAACATGGCAGATAAGATCTTTAAAGGGGAGTGGCATTCTGATAAAATTCGTAATCGATGGTATTCTCAACCCTTTAAGGACTTTATTGCGTCCAAGTTTGGCGAGAATGCATATAAAGAAGCCCAGGCAAAGGGGAAGCAGATTAATAGTGGGGGGAGGGTCAGTCTTAGTGGTAAGAAGAGAGGACGGGATGATGGGCCGCTCATTGTCTGGACAAGTGATACTGACAATAAGTTGTGGAAGGCACAGAATGAACTTGGCAATCGTTGGCGTGAGGTTGCAGTCAAGTTAGGTCGGCCAAACAATCTTGATCAGATCAAATCACGGTGGTATTCTGACAAATTCAAGGATTTTGTGGCTCGTGAGTTTGGCAAGGGTGCGTATAAGGAGGCGCATGTCGCGGGGAAACAACAACGTACAGGAGCAAAACCACAGATTGATTGGACAGAGGAGGATGATAAACTATTATGGCAGTCTCGTCTAGAACTTGGTAATAAATGGGGTGATATCTCTTCTATCAAGTTTGAGAACAGGATAACTGAGAACCTGGTCAAGAATCGTTGGTATTCAACTGCATTTAAAAACTTTGTTGCTTCCGTGTATGGACCAAATGCATATGAACAGGCCAAGATTAGTCGTCGTGGTCCTACGTGTCAAGTCACTTGGACAGAAGAAGATGATGCTATGCTGTGGAAATTGCACCAAGAAATCGGAAATAAGTGGGATGAGATGGAGGATCGGTACTTTAAGGAACAGAATATCACCGAAACTCAGGTGAAGAATCGTTGGTACTCACAACCATTCAAGAGGTATGTTGCCCAGAACTTTGGTCAAGACGCTCATGAGAATTGCTAAGCACGAGAGGGAGTGAAGTGCTATGTATGGGTGTGTTCTTGTTGATGAGTAAGCGAGTGGAGTCTAGAAAGAAATGGAAAAAAGACTTCTTGTTTGGTTAGATATATAAATGTAATGAATACAACTATGATTATTGCTACTATCTTTCATTTCGGTTATCTATCTATTGTCTATCTTATATCAATAGGTTATCTACCTCATAATTCATCTCGAATTCCAAACAAGTGAGGTATTCCATACAATTGAGTGGTCGACATTTTAGGCCACCTAACTCATGCTCACGAGTTATACAGGTCCATTCCTCCTGAAGTTGTTTCTCTGCCTATTTCTACCCCGTCGGTTGCGCCCTTGCCTATTTCTACCTCGTTGCCCTTGCCTATTCCTGCCTCCTCCTTGACGATAAGTAGGAGAATTTCTACTATCACAATACTTGCCCCATCGATCCCATTTGCATTCTCTCCGTTGCTTACATGTCGACTTTCCCTCCAGTCTGCAAGTCCTATCTGTCCCACCAGTATAAGAGTTCTCTGTTCTACATACACCATATCCTTTACCTCCGTCCCAAGTGCATCTTCCGTCGTGACGACAAGCTCTCCTAGTGATATGACCGCCACAGCCAAAGGGCGGATCTACGGCTCTGTTATTTGGATTTCGGCCTCGACGATTGTTCCGGGGTCCTCTACGATTATTGTTCCTGAATCTTCTATTTCTGGGGTTCCTCTGTCTACGACGACGATTGGGGTTTCTTCTGTAGCCGTTTCTATTGTTATATCTATATTGCAAGCGTCTTGGATCAGCGTCGTCTTCACCTTTAGGTAGTGAATGAGTAAAGATGTAGAAGATAAGGTTTATGAGAACACTAGAACACAAGTTATATTACTGTATAGTACATACTTATACTTACCTGCAATGGATATGACAAGAACGATAATAAGGATAAAAACATATACGAATAAGTTCTTCATATTATCTTTTGTTTGTCTTTTGTGTTTGATAGTATTTTGCTCAAGTTTGTTTGGTAATTGTATTTTTTTATGAGCATTCGACAGTAGAGCTTGAGATTTACAATCACTAGCATTCTGTTTGATAGGCTTCTTGTGTGTTTGGAAGAGTCCCAAAATGTGAGCTAATACGATTGCTGTGCTTACCAAGTGTTCTCATTATTGCATGCCCTCCATATATATTCTCATGTAAGTCGAGATGATCATTTGTACAGATTTGTACTGTACACAAGTGACTATCTGTTTCTATAGAACTGACCAAAGAGAACACCGTACCGCTTCTTGTTATATCAATCCCAATCACCAGAGGTATGGACAAAATGAAATTCAATAAAAGCTTAGTCACTGTGTTGCTCATTGCAACCGCTGCAGCACGTAAGTGGGTCTTTCTTTAATCGATAACTGGTATTGAAATGTGCCATCTCATTATTTCCATCTCTCTCTGTGCTTTGCACAAACATCAACATCTTACACTTGTTAGAGGAGTTATACAAAGATGACCATTCGCCTCGTCGTGTGGATCAGGAAGGAAAGAAGAAAGTACATGGACTAAGGAACCGTGGATTGCGAGAGAGCAAGATATATCGATACGAGGGCATACCAGGAACAAGTCCTATTGGTGGCGGATTACCCTATTGTGCATCAGGGACCCGAGTCAACTTGCATCAATATCCATATGGTTCATGTATCATATGGTAGGGTGTTGTTTAATATACCTTTGAGGTTCATACTTCTTGCTGCCCCTTGTTTGCTCTGTGCTTTCATATTGACAATGTCCATCTTGGTTTGATCTGTCAATCACACTGTCATGAACTAGAAGTCCGATACCATCTAAACTTAGAACCTCAGTTACCCTTTTTGATTAGCTGATTGTCTAATCAATGAACGTATTTCATCTAATATCAATCCTTTGTTGCAATACTAGCCATCTTTCTTGCTCTCTTTTCATCCTTCTTTTGTCTTCTTCTTTTCATTACCTCTTGATGTTTCATATTCATATTGATATCATCAGTATCATTCGTAAATAACTCAGCCAATCGAACTTTTTGATTATCAAATTCATCTTTAGTAAGACTTTGCATTTTCCGGGTAACTATGCGTTTAATACCGGCTGAGTATAATGCTCCAAAGCAGTTATTACATGGTGGCATGGTAATGTATGCTGTACAATTCATTGTAGATTGCTGTGTTTGTGACTTTGCAACTTGACCTAATACATTTATCTCGGCGTGTACATCGCTATCACCAGCTTTGAATATTGATGAATTGTTTGCTGCTGCTATTACTCTATTGAAGATATGCTTAGTATGGTTACTGACATCGTCTTCGTCGTCTTCTTCTTCTATTGGTCTAACAAGTATACACCCCATTGAACCTTGTCGTAGTAATGAACTTCGTGTGATGATCATCACTATATCCATATAATTCTCATCCTCTGATAAGCTTGGAGATGGTACATACCCGTACATATTAAACTTTGATAATGGATTGTTGGGTTGAATGATGTGGGCAGAAGTAGTATTATCAATAGAAGCAGTGGTACTAAGTTGTTGCAATTGTTGATGAGTATTATATGATATGCGAAAGTGATGATACTTCTTTATAATCTTGGTAACCAATCTCATCATACTCATAAGAAGTTGTTGAATTAAAATCACAGAATCAAAGTTGTTCTACGAGCTCAACAATCCTCTTGTACTTTATTGAATGGCAAAGGTTAAAGATAGAAGAAGTAGCAATCAAAATTGTCCTGGCGAGTTTGTATAATGTGAAGGCCACAGCACCACCCTATCCAGCCGCATCAAAACTGTCCATGATCGATCCGATCTTAAGCAATATCTCTTTGTATATAACAACCTCTTTTTCAAAACACAACAACGCAAGTTTCAAGAGTTTGTAAATTATTTTAATTTGGTAAGGTAGGTACTTAGGTAAGAATATCATATCAAGTAAGGTAGGTACTTAGCGGAGTTATCATACTTGCTATTAAGTATAAGTATCAGCCTTATAGTGTTATATCATTTGGCGTTGTTTCGATTGCTGAGCAAATCAATGGGGCCGCAGCATAGAACTAAACTCTAATATTATAACAGTTACTCGTTATAATAATAATGTTTGCAAGTTGTGCATATCATATGCACACATCAACCTTTTCTCCTCCAATGACATCATCAGCAAAGAAGATGATGACCTGGCTCGTTATAATGATGTTTGCAAGTTGTTCATATCATATATCAGCATTTTCCCCTCCTCCAATGACAACATCAGCAAAGAAGACCTTGGATAGAAGATCAGTATTAGATGAAATTGTGAAATCAACTGCATCATTATTAATTGTATATACCATTGATAAACAGCCAGCTAGAGCGGTGGCTCCCTTCGCTCCTGTTGATACCTTACTACCCGCGGCTAGAGTAAAGATTACACTGGATAGTGCTGTTGATATTGCATCAAAGTTAGTAGTAGCATCGAATGATAAAGGATTGGACAATAATAACAACAAAGAATTACTACAAGATTTAGAGAGTTTACTTCTCATTCCTCAAGATTACATGAAGGGAACAAGTCCAATAGATGTACCACAACAACCTGCACAATCATACTTAAAATCATATGAAGATTATAGAAATTCAGTATCAATATTAGAAAAGCCGGGCGCTATGCTAGTACAAAATGGTGAAATAGATACATGGAAGCGATTAAAAAGACAAGAAAAAGCAAGGGAGGATACAGATGAGATACGTGCCGCACTCAACTATTATACATCCAATCTTAATTTCAATTCAGATAAGTTTGTATTAACGGCTAGTAAAGAAGAACGATCGAAGATGATACGAGATGATAAAATTCCAGATGTTAAGAGTGTAATAGTATCTGATATGGGGCTGAGGTATTTACTTAGGAATGATTTGTTAACAGCTGTGGATGATGCGAGGGCAGAAGTTAGATATCAATTGAAACAACTGAATAATAATGGTGCGTCATCAATCGATGGTAGCGATTTGTTAGAATTGTTACTGACTGCTCAAAGTGCATTAAACAAATGGTTTGATCTGATTAATAAGGAGGATACACTTGCTGCTTTGGATATTGTGAAGAGAGAGAATTAGAGGGAATATAAAAACGGCATGAACATCATAAAGTCCAATTATGGCAAAGCGGATACATCAAAGACAAAGTTTTACAGAGATGAAAATATGTACATTAGTTACAAATTAGAATCGGTCAGCTACATACAAGCACTCTATTCATATTCATCTATCCAATTAACAACCTCATCAATGATCAAGCCTAAGAATGAGGTGTACATTACCCCGCTTGACCCATCGAGAAAGTGGCTAAAGAGGACACCACCAACCTTTCTCAAGCCACTCATTACTGATTTTTCACCAACCGTTGAGATGTGAACTGTAGATGGTTCTTGCTCAATAAATATAGGCGCCCTACCGCCAGTCTCCTCATCGACGGTGTCTAAACAAGTTGCTTCTATCTTATCATGTTCACCATCTGATACAGAAAAGCTGCTAATAAGCCTAAGGAAAATAGTTCTATCAGTTTCATCAACCACTTCTGTAACAACATCCATATCAAGTTCTCCTTCCGATTCGACTGGAGTAGTATCAGTTGTTCTAATGGTCGCATGTCTATCATGGTGTTGAATACAGAATTGCAACCCAACGAGATCCTCGAGATCTTTCTCTAACTCTTTCTCCCTATCCCAATGTTCATTACGGGATATGATCATATGGAAGCTAACAATAGCAGCAATTAGGGTGGTTTCCAATAGTTCAAACAGCTTGGCGTGTGTTAGGTGGAATGCCGTCGCACCCGATACGGCTATCAATTCACCAATAAAACTCAACCACCATGAGTGTGTAAAGATATGTATGATAATCATATCAAACAATATAATAATCGAATGAATTGTGTATGCCGTTTTACCTGGATCAATTAGGAGACGAACTGTACATATTAACATCGATGAAAGACAACCGCATGATGCAATACGTATTCGTTCTTTACTCCAAGTAGATAACCAAGTACATAATGCAAACGAACAAAGAAGGTGGGCTTGTTGTTCTTGGACAATGTTGTTGTTGATTGATGAAACATTGGAGTTTCGTCGAGCATGCTTATTTCGTTGCTGTTCATGTTCTTGTGATTCATCATTGACAGCCTCGACCTCGGCCTTGGTATCTCTATCTGCTGTGGTATCTATCATCTCATTATGATCTGAACTATTCTCAATGTCAATGTCATTGTGTAAATCATTTGATTCATGAGCGTCTACTATATCTATCTGATGCTCAACGATGACATCACTATCATCTGAAGTAGTTGGAGAGCTCTGACATTGAAATTGACCACAAGGTGGAGTTGATGGTGGTGCAGATCGCCATCGACGTACTAAAGGTAGTACTACTATGTCAAAAGGTGAAGGCAATATATCGTCCATGTCCTTATGATATGATGAAATATATGAGATTACAGTCGAATGATAGATGCCTGTGCAGGAGAGGTGCGTACGTGGTAGTAGCAATAATGCTGTGCAGTTTTGAAGCCATGTTGCGAAATAGTGAGTACCATCAAATCTTCTAATGACCCGGTCATTCATACATGTCGCAGCGACACTACAAAATTTTACACCATACACCTACTACAATAACAAGGAGGGTTATCATTATACTATTCTATACTTCTATAAACAACAAAATGGCGGCAGCAGATGATGATACAACGATTATGGAGCCCTTAATCTCCAGGAAAGATAGCGATGGTACTCCGCATCGTCGACTGTCATCAGCCGAGCAAGATGAGGAACAACAACAACATCAAAAACCGACGATTGCAGATGATAGTGATAGTTCGACGTATAAATCTGCTACCTCCACCTTGACTACATGGTATTATAATAACAAGCACACTATTATCAATAGCAGTCCAAGGAACAAGCGTCTTGCTCTCTGCTATGCCGTGTGTCTAATGGCACTATTACCCGCGGTTGTTAATGTGGTGAATAACAATAATGGTCATTGGGCATCGTCGTCGTCATCATCATCACAAGTATTGACATCTTCTTCTTTACTAGAGAATAGTAGCAATGGAGGCAATATCAATACCGAGGAAGGTAGTAATGGTGATATCAATACCAACGAGGAAGAGGAGAGCACAACTGCAGCCACCCAACAAACTTCGTCGTTCATTGAATCTATCCAAGAGAAGCTCGGTTTGATTCAACCTATATCAGACGATCCAACATGTGATAATATCCTCCTATATCTACCAGACATGAAAGCAAGTTTTGATAGTCAATTGAGTAATTACATCCTTGCCGTCATGATGGCATCGTATATGGATGGGCCTTTGGTAGTTCTTGACGATCCAATGACTCAAGGTTGTTCTGGGAAGAGTACTGGGTTATCTAATCTTATTAAGATTCCAGAGTCAGTGACAAGGAACTGTCCCGTACCATGTCAGTATAGTTATGACTATACATCTTGGTCTCAAGTTATTAGTACCTCAAATGGATCATCAATTCAATGTAAGAATGACAATCGAAGATTATCAAACGTCTTTGCAGTAGATGCCACTACAATTCAAGATATGTATGAATCAAAATTTAAGGAAATGATGAAACAACGTCCATATGATTGGGCATTACGATTAGGAGCAACGTCAGAACAGGCTACGACATTCTCTCAATTGAATGGTAAAATTGATACTACTTGGAAGTATCTTGCTGGTTTAGTTATGCAATCTAATATTGTTGAGTTTCAACCATTGGTACTCCAAGATGTATACAAGCATATTCAAAATCTTGGATTACAATTCACTGAATTGTATAAGGAACCATATGATGCAATGTTAATTAGACGTGGTGATGATATATTAGATGATCCCGATTCAAGGAAGAGTATAGCAAACTACTGGGACAGTCGTGGTCTATACAATCGTCAAGACGAGAGTGCTATACGTTCCTACATTCCCTTGATGCAGTACACTCGTCATTATAATTCCAAGGGGTGCAGTGATAAACCTCGTAAGGTATTCATCATTGCCAATGATAAGACACAAGTTGACAAAACTATCATGAAGAGTCTTAGGTCGAATACTCTTATTCGGAGAGATAACTTATCTTCCATTGAGAGTGAAGTACATGAATATCAACAGAAATGTTACAAGCTCGACTTTACAGTTGTACATAATCAATATGCGGAAGATGATGAAGAGGATATGAACTGTGATTATTGGTATGAAAGAAGTATCTCGAGTATTGCAAACTTGTTGATTCTTAGCAAGAGTGAGACATTTGTTTCAGATTTCAGATCTTCATTTGGTAGGTTGATTAGGATGTTCCGGACAACGTTGACTGCTGCAGAAGCATCAGAAAAAGGCAGTGTGTTGGAAACGAATGTTCAACTTGCTTGGGGAAAGAATGAATATGGTCCGCCTGGGTGGTAGTATCTGAGTGTGTGAAGTTTGTTAATATAAACCGTGTGTTCGTTAAGTTGCAACCTCCACCCTGCCTGGTATGTAGCCGGAAGAATGAGACCTCGCCCTCAATCTCCTCATGTGTGTGTATTTTATCAAGTAATGAGTTGTCTACTCAATACAAGCTACCAATCGCCCTCATCTCCTCATGTTACCTGTATTCTAAGTAATAGTCTCAAGTACTATCACTCTCTGCTCCTCACGGTATGAGCCCATGGCCACGGGCACAGCATGAAGCACAGGCAGGCGGATACCGTTACTCGCCTTTTTACGTGCGCAAAGCGGGGTTTCTATGGTGGCCTCACGCAAAAATGAACGTAAAGTGATGAGTGTACTATTTCACTCATCTACACAAATTGGTCGATTCCTATGTAGATTTCGCTGGTGTGACAAATATACTCAATCATTTTACGTGCAAATTCACGTTAAAAGAACATCTTAGAACAAATCTCATGCACAGAAAAAGGTGAGCTCTCTCTCGGCTCTTTGCTCGGCTTTGACGAGCTTGACGACGTTAATTGTTGGCGAATATGGTACTATATATCAAGAAAAAGATATATGTAAACATATTCTACAATAGGATGACTAGATATCTGTTTATTTTATGCTAAATTTATGCATATGTAATGAGTGTACATATTCTACCTTTGAGCATTATTTTGCTTCTGGATATGCATGATATTCGTATGTAGGATATGAATTCACTGTTTCAGTATCCCATAATGTGCAGAATCTACTTTATTGCAACATGAACTGGTTTGGGGTATGTTGTGGGATGATTCTTATGAATTTTCTATGCATATGTTGTCGTGTGTATCATACGAGTATATTAGCAATCCATACCCTCCTTGTTGGTTATAACTCGATTGTCCATCTTCTGATACCTTAATAACGCTCATCCAATCACTCCCACATCATTTGTACAGTAGGATGATGCAACATAACATCTTTTGTGCATATCATATGTACATTTTGTCGATCAACCGGGGTGG
>Ga0075437_12255_pt1 | contig 23982 bp, 14 predicted proteins | sample MintriMetagenome_FD_74266 | JGI IMG/M metagenome (GOLD analysis project Ga0075437, IMG submission 74266) | Marine eukaryotic communities from Monterey Bay, USA to study complex ecological interactions - Minidiscus trioculatus and... | ecosystem: Environmental > Aquatic > Marine > Unclassified...
GTCCAGGAGACTATTACAGATGCCTCCAAGGAGGTACAATCGTTGATCTTTCCTGAAGTATCTATCCAAGAATCTTCCACTTCCGTCGGATCTTCATTCGAGGGCGAGGGTACTACCCTATCTAACAAGTCATGGAAGAAGGAGCTTAATGGATATCGTCTCACTGGTCAGACATCTGATATTAGTCTTAACACCACTAATGATGATATTAGCGTCGACCCTTCTATAGAGACCATCGAGAAAGAAGGTGATATCCTCATTGGATTTGACCAACATGTCCGAGCTGGTGTCGTCGAAAAGAACGAGAAGAAAAAGCAGAGGCAGAAATCACTCGTTGATCTTTATCAGATGTCATTGATTCTTGATGGTGTAGCGGTACAGTCCTTAACGCTAGGTGCCGTGGCCATGAAGATGATTAATGATATGATATCCGACGCCAAGGGTAATGTCACAACATGTAATGTTCTAAATGGAGGTGCCGCCGAGCAAGAACAACTTGAAATAGATCTCAAGAATTCTCTCTCTGTTGAAGAAAATGAAGTTGTAGCAGTTCAGGTTTCTCCTCCTGCTGAGGAACAAGATACTTCGTTTATTCATCCTTTGATCTTGGAGAGGTTGAATACCTTCGTCGAACAAGCCATGGTCAACATGGAGCAGGCTAAGACTGCCACCATTAGTACCATCACTAGCACTAGTGACGGTATTCAAAAGGCTATATACGGAAAGGATGGAGAAGATAACAGGAATGATAACCTTTCTTTCGAGAGGAGTTTGTCTGAAGATGATAGAGACTACTCCATTGACGCTCATATCAATTTCTGAGCCTGGTTGGATCAGATCATAAGTATCCAGGCCATGGGAGAGTGAGGAGATGCACGTTTGTCTGAGTGTGAGTGTTGACAAAGGTTTTATTTAGAGATGTTGTACAGGATTCCTTGTATAGAGTGTTAGATGTGTATAGAGTGTTATGGCTTGTATAGAATGTTAGAGTGTTAGAGTGTGTATAAGTGAAATATGATAGGTGAAATAGGTAGAAGCCCACTCCAGAGATAACTTTGGATGGGGATGTAACAGATAAATATTAGATTCATTAGTCAATATGATAACTGATATTACTTGGTTGTGACCCGTGAGCATCCGGTTAAGGTAGTTTCGTACTGCAGCCCCAAGATAGACGAACCTGCTAACCGCCTTACCTCTTGTGTTTTATTCATGTAGATACATAACTACTGGTATTGTTTGGCTTTGCAAATTAAGATGTATGGTATGATAGTCGATAGTCGATAGTTTGATGCCTTGGCCTTGCCTCTCAACAAAATCCGTTGAATAGATATGTTGGCATAGACTGGATAGATTATTATGCACCCACCGATGATGTAGTAGACAACAGAACAGTTCATCATAATGTGACATCAAAAGAAAAATCTTGACGGGGTTCTTGTCTTCACATTACAAGATGAGAATGAGAACCGAAGCCTATCGTCAACTCTTCTGTTGGTATCATCATAAACACAAAGAAGAAATAAATCAATAAAACAAAGAAAGCAATATTATGGCGCAATTATATTATGGTACAGACGAACCCTTGTGGATAGACAAGGCATGGTTGAACACAGTCGTTGTTGTTGGATTGACATGCTTTATTTTATGTTTAAAGTATTTATCAAAGGTATACATATCCAAAATGGGTATGATATACGGTATAGTTGGCATGTCTGCTCTAATTATTGGTTATTGGGTAAGTAGTATCTATGTGCATATGATATGCATCTTTTTGTGTAAGAATGTAGATTATTGAACACGTATGATGTGCACTTTTTTATTGGATTTACTTAGTCTTTTAATCCTCTCTCGTACCTATCTTTCATTCATACCAATGCAATAGGTGGATGAAACATATACTTATGATGATGGACGATGGTTAATTGCAATATCAATGGCACCGGGAATCATTATCGGTATGGTTAGTGCATTATCTGTTGAAATAACAGGCTTGCCTGAGCTTGTTGGTGCATATAATGGATTTGGCGGTCTTGCAGCGTCGTTGGAGGGCATTGGTTTATATTTAGATCCATATGCAAAAGATTTTGTAAGAGGTGGTGATGTAGTTGCTGAACAAACTTCTCCGATGCTTTGGGTACAAGCAATTGCATTAATACTGTCAATAATCATCGGCATGATAACATTCACGGGCAGTATGGTGGCTGTTTTGAAACTTCATGGTACCATCTCATCAAAGCCGAGAGTAATACCGCATCGTCCTCTCGTGTCACTCGTTACCTTGATTGCAATGATTGTATTTGGTACATTAGCTTTCACAGGAGGTCAAGATTGGAACGACAGAGGATTAGGAATAGCATTCGTCATTATTGTTGCTCTTCTTTCTAGTATCTATGGGATCATAGCAGTAATGGCAATTGGAGGAGGTGATATGCCAGTATCAATATCATTCCTCAATTCTCTTTCTGGACTATCAACTAGGTAAGAGCAGTTTGTATATGTGCATGCATCTATCACTCAAGTCAAAAGCACAACTCATGTCCAATACTCCCCGCAGTATGGCTGGCTTCATGTTATCAAACAAGGCTTTAATCGTTTCTGGGGCATTTGTAGCCGCAAGTGGAATCATTTTAACACTAGTGATGTGCACGAACATGAACAGGAGCATGTCTAAGGTTTTGGTTGGAGGATTTGGTAGTGGAGGTGGCAGTGTTACCAAGAAGAAGACCGATGCAGTTGGTACTGTAAAGCAAGTTCTTGCTGAGGATGTTGTTGAAATGCTGACCCAATCCAAGAAGATTATTATTGTGCCTGGATATGGAATGGTGAGTGTTCTCAATGATAGTTTCATTGCTTCAAAATTCGAACTAACTAATCCTACACTAAAACACATCACAGGCGGTTGCAAAGGCCCAATATGCCATTGCTGAGTTGGCAACTAGGCTCCGAGCACCAGGAATCTCTGTACGATTTGCTGTCCATCCAGTAGCTGGCCGTCTCCCAGGCCACATGAACGTGTTGCTAGCCGAGGCAAAGGTACCTTACGATGTAACATTCTCCATGGATGATATCAATTCAGAGTTTAGTGAATGTGATCTTGCCATTATATTGGGAGCTAATGATATTGTGAACCCCTCCGCACAAACCGATCCGAATTCTCCTATAGCCGGAATGCCAGTGCTCGAAGTATGGAAGGCAAAGCAAACAATATGTATGAAAAGGAGTTTAAATGTGGGATATGCTGGTGTCGATAATCCCCTCTTCTTGATGCCCAATAATTTTATGTTTCTTGGTGATGCCAAGAAGACTCTAGAACAAGTACTTAATTTGTTGTCCGCCAGTACAGGAACCCCTGGCAACAACAATGTTGAAACAGCTGATGTCGAGAGTCAACAAAAGAAGCTTGAGGAAGAGAGTACGACATTCTTTGATCAAATGCCTGATCTTCAAAGCAACGTCTTTTTAAGAGTAGTAGGCATTTGCAAAGAGATTGATGAGAGCGAGAAAAGAGCAGCCATGGTTCCTGAAGTAGCAAAGAGTCTACTCAAGTCTGGCATCCAAATAATTATTGAGAGTGGAGCAGGTGATAATGCAGGGTTTAGTGACGGATCTTACGCTTTAGTTGGCTGTCAAATCAAAGATACGACAAGAGAAGTATATGACACCTCAGATGTTATCATAAAGATACAAGCGCCAATATTTAACGAGATTGATATGCTTGGAGTAGGGAAGACTTTGATTAGCCCTATTAGTCCACAAACGGATGCAGGTATGGAGCTCTTGCATAAAGCAAGAGATGCAGGTATTAATTTGTTGGCAGTTGATGCCGTTCCCCGAGTATCACGAGCTCAGAATATAGACGTTTTGAGCTCACAAGCAAAGCTGGCAGGATACCGAGCAGTTGTAGAAGCTTCCAATGCATACCCGAGGTTCTTTCGAGGCGAAGTAACCAGTGCAGGCACATTTCCTCCGGCCAACGTTCTTGTGATCGGATGCGGTGTTGCTGGGCTTGCTGCAATTAGTACTGCGGTTGGCATGGGTGCTGTCGTCCGAGCATTTGATACTCGTTTAGACTGCAAAGAGGAAGTAGAATCACTCGGTGGGATCTTCCTTACACTCAACTTTGATGGAGAAGAAGAAGGTGATACGGGAGATACTGGCTACGCCAAGGTCATGAGCGATGAGTTTTACAAGAAAGAAATGAATCTGTTCAACGAGCAGGCAAAGGAAGTCAACATTATCATTACTACTGCAGCTATTCCTGGACGACGTGCGCCTACACTGTTAAAGAAAGAAGCCGTTGATAATTTGACATCTGGCTCTATCATTATTGATCTAGCGGCTTCGACTGGAGGTAATTGTGAGCTGACAAGGCCAGGAGAAAACCACTTATATGACAATCGAGTCACAATCATCGGTGCCACTGACCTACCATCAAGAATGGCATACCAGAGCAGCTACATGTATGCCAACAATATGCAAGCTTTATTGGAGTTGCTATGTCCAAAAGATGAACGAAAGTTGGTCATCAACATGGAGGATTCGGTTATACGTGGGATGTGTTGTGTTTTTGACAACACCATCACTTGGCCGCCTCCGCCAGCCGTCAACCAAACACGAGCTACCAAGACTACTACTAAAAAGAAAGAAGACTTACTTATTGTACATCAAGAAAGAAAGTCATCTACAGTCTTTTCCAAGCGTATCTTGGACTTGACAACAATTGGTGAAGTATGTGCAATCATCTTCCTAGTCGGTTTCGCTATAATTCTTGGATTCTTTGCACCAGTATCCTTTGTAAACCAGCTGCTTTACTTTATACTCGCTTGTTTCCTTGGTTCATATCTAATCTGGGACGTTGAGCCTGCACTCTTCTCGCCTTTGATGTCAACAAGTAATAGTCTCTCAGGTAAAGATCTGTTCATGTCTTTGTTGTTTTAGTTCATATCATATGCTCACTTTTCAATGTGCAATTTAATTAGGTGTTGTGATATTCTCTACAACTTGAGCTACTTGAGATACAAGTTCCTCGACTCCTTCTTGTGCCTTCTCATCAGCCGTGTTTTTCTCTTCTTCTGGGACCATAGGAACACATACTGCAAGTAGCATAAAGATTTGGATGTGGTGAGTATATAGTACATCACGACACACAACCTTCTACAATCCAACAAAACTATATCATAACACTTACCACTCATCTTACTCTTCATTTCCAATAAGGTTCGTAAACTCTTACCCAACTTATCATCATATAATGAAACTTCGGCATCCATGTCTTTTTCCATTTGTTCAAATTTTTGTGTTGCACGTGGTCCCAGCTTGATATCACTATCTCTTGATTCTGCGGATGCTTCAGTTTCTGATGTTGTAGTTGGTAGGATATCATCTAGTTCGTCATCTTCTGATGCTTCAGTTTCGGAAGTCGAGGTTTGTAAGATACCCTCATCTTGAATATCCTCTTCATCAACAATCTTCTTCTTCTTCTGTTGTTGTTCCGACTTGCTTTGTAATCCACTCTGCAAAGTATTTAGAAAAGTTTGAACGTCTTCAGGTGTTGCATTTGGTTCAATGTTTAGTATTGGCTTGCCGTTTACTGTGATTGACATTGTTGACGCGGTAGCGGTGTTGGTGTTAGTGTTAGTGGTACTACTACCCTTTGAGGCACCATTGCTGCTACCCTTTGAGGAAGAATTACTGCTAGCCTTTGGTTTGTTGCTATTCTTGACACCCTGTCCCTCTTTCTGTTTAGTAGTAGACGATGAAGTAGTACTACCATTCTTCAAAATACTCTTCTTACTCTTCCTCTTAGCTCTCTTGGATAACATACGTAACTTGGCAGTATGTGCACTCTTGGCAATTGCTGTATCATGAAAGTGTGATTTAGATGCATTGTTGTTTGCTGGATTGTTCATACTACCGATACTTTGATCATATTCCTTAGCGGTTAGTACTTGTGATGGAATTGTAATGTTATCGGTTATTGTTACTGATTTCTTTCTTGAGAATCTCATGATTGATAGTGGTGATATATTAAGATTTGCAATTATATCTATCGATTGATTGATTGACGGTATGTAGTCTAGTAGATGTTGAGTGTAATATGAGAGCAATCAAGTTATTAGATGCATCAAAATTTAATAGGCAGAAATAATCTCGTGCATTGCATGCAATCTCGTACACCTCTTGAAATTGAAATATTGTTGCTGTCAATCACTGCAGAGTAACAACCGATGTGAGTGAAGACGATTTCTATGAGAATAAAAAGGATATCGTACCTGCTAGTAAGGTATTGTAGTATTTTTTGTATATAATTACCTTGCAAGCTTAAAACATTTTTAGGATAAAGACAGTTACTGAGAGCATTGTCTACTTGCATAATTGTTTGATACTCCTCGCTCAATTTGAATCACCATTTAAATAATTCATATCGATAGCAGAAGCATAGCAGTAGTTGCTCTCATAAATAAACAACTCCACAAATACCATATTGCAATAACCATCGATCACCGATATCCTCTACAGCCATCTAATACACCTAAATATCTAATCATGGGCAAGTCATTCCTATCAAAGCATCCTACCATCAAGAAGATGAGTAAGTCACTCAAATCATCCTTCAAATCGAAGAAACTCAAGAAGGTACAAAAGAATGGTGTTTATACCTTCGAGGAGGAGGCTGCCAAGAAGACTACTACACCTCCCGCTGCCGCCGCTGTCGTCGAGAAGGAGACTACAGTCGATGTTTTGGAAAAGCGTACATCCGAAATGTCAGTTAGTTCCACCGAGAATGAAACTGAAGTTGCCCTAGTTCCAGACGAAGATAAGATGGACGAGGAAGAGTCCCCTACCATTGAAGAATCTCCAAGTGCCGAGGTTCAATCTTCATTCGCGGCCGTATTAACCGAGATGATGACATGTACCGACAAGAAGGAGGAAGATGCTGTCTTACCCCCTGCCGCCGCTGAAGAAGAGTCCCCCAAGGAAGAAGAGGAAGAATCACCCGATGTTGAACTCTCCCACACCAACGAAGAGCCCGGTGTAGAAACCGTCCAGCAAGATGATCGTGTCACTATTGGTTTCTACTCAAATGACAAATCGTCAGCTGATGCTGAAGCAGCCCAAGACGAACAAGAACCAGGAGTCATGGCCAATGCATTAGCATTAATGGAACAATACTTGACTTGTGGTTTCTCACCCGGCGGAACACCCATTGAACCTGAAGTTGTTGTTATTGATACTCAGGAGGTGAAGAAGTTGAGTTTACCCATGGAAGAAGAGACTGAAGAGGAGTCTCCCGAGATGGAGGATGGACGTGATGCTACTGAGGAGGTTGCTGCACCTGCTGCTGAACTACAGGCTGAGATTCGTGCTTAAAGAACTGTTATTCATCAATATTGTTGTTATGTGTATGAACAGTTTGAGAATGTGATATGTGTTTTAGGAGAAAGGTGAAGCCCCGGGCTTCTTCCGATACTCGATACAACCTTGTTATATCTAGAGTTGTTCGGAATATGAAGGCTGGGGTTGCCTATGTAGTGTTTGGAGATATATAGAAAGTAATAAATAATCTAAGGATGAAAGTCTTTAGATGTGTCTCATGTTCACTACGTGCTAATCTGCCTAGTTTATCCTTGCAGCAAGAAGTCAATCCTAAGTCTTTTCAAACCAAATCTATTTAAGAGCTGTTAACTAACTTACAGTATTAGCCATACAAACATTAGTATCCATATACTCAGCCATACAACAATCTTCCATATCAACAAAGAGATTGGCAGTGTCTCTTGACTGCTTCCCATCATTTCGACACAGCTGGTATACATAATCAGGATACCATGGATTCCAAACAGGCTGCTTTGCACTAACTATTGGTGATGGAGTCGGCGGAGGCGCGGGGTATGTAATGATAGCATGGTTCATACAAGTTTCGTAAGTAATCCAAGGATCATTACAACAATCTAGTATGTTGGTATATTCGACAGCTTGTTTAAATCCTTGATCATCATTGAGACATATGCTATTCGTCCTGTCAGGGTAGTATATTACATTCTCAACTGGTGGACTTGGTTCTTGATCATTGACATCCTCGATGATGACAGTACCAACACACTTGGGTTCTTGGACAGGTCTGGCATGCTTGCAGAGTGTAGTTCCAATATCATCAAACCAATCAAACTCACAGCATGTGTCATAGCTTGAAAAGAAGTTCATTTCATATTCAGAGGCTTGTCCATCACAGTGACATACATTGTTCTCTCTGTGGTATACGAGAATATATAATGAAACAAGAAACAAATCAGTGGGTGTGCCTACAGACTTGTACGTCAATCAATCATAAGCTCGAAGATCATAAGGTACTTACATGTCAGGGTAGTAAACAGCCAACTCCTTGCCAACAACTCCCTCTTCCTCAGCCGCATCTGTATCATCAACTACCACATCATTCAAAGCCTCCATACATACATTACTATCAATCCAATCCATATCACAACATTCTTCATATGTATCATATAAATTAGTTTCCCATATACTCTGTTTACCATCATTTAAACATTTATTATTATAATAATCTGGATAATACATATTTGGTTTGTTATTTAAACAATAAGCAGTGTTGGATATGTAATTGAACGCACAACATTCATTGTAGGTGTAAAAGAAGTTTGTTTCATATATTGATGGTACGTTATCAGTTTTGGATAGACAGATGTTGTTAGTATAATCGGGATACCAAATTGCACCAAATGTTGGAGATGGTGCAGGCGTGGGTGATGTAGCATCTAAACATAATTCCATATTTGATGGAAAGTAAGTTGAACAACAACCAGATGATGTTGAGAATAGATACATTTTATCAACAACTATAGGTTGATTACCATCATTTAAACATATGCCTTTCATAAAATTTGGATAATAGATTGAACCATCCATGTTTAATGGTGTTGGTGAATAGGATGGTGTATTTGATGGTTTATACGTTGGACTTGATGATGGTACATATGTGGGAATTAAAGTGGTATCACATTGATAATCTTGAGCCCAGACCTTCATCATCATCGTCAGGTGCATCAAGAGAGACACAGATTTCGCCATTGTAGATGGTACCCGATCCACATGTATATCGTCCTTCTTCAACTCCATCACGACAATAGATGTAGGATGTACATCCTGGTAATGATTTATATCCTGTATAGGTTGGTGGACATGATATTATTTGTGTTTGATATTCAGATCGCTTCTTATTGGAGTTGTCATTTGGTGACTGTGTCGGTGCGCCATTACTATTGTCATTGGCTATAGAATCATCAAGCATTTGTGCATCATCAACGTTATAATAAACCTCACAATCATTCTCATTCATATTGGCAACACAAGATAATGTCATGATATCAAATTTCAAATTATTTGAACTATTGCATGCCTTGGATCGCTTGGCTACACCATTTTGACAATCGACATAACCTATACAATCTTTTAGAGGTGCCAAGCCTGTATAGTTTGGTGGACAATAATTGTCTAGTGAATGTAGCTCTTGATCGTTGTTATTCATCTCTTCGTTATTAGCGTTGTTATTATTGTCAGCGGTATCCTCAAACTCTAACAATTCATCACCAACTTTACAACCACCCTCCAATAAATGAGGCCAGGTACATAATTTACTTTGATAATCAAACAATGTACCACTTGAACATTGTATAACGTTAGATGATTGTATACCATTTGTACAATGGATGTATCCATGACAGTTGTTTGTGGGATATGTTCCTGTTGAGGATTGGGATGGACATAGTGGTGAGTTTGCTAGTGTGCGTTTTTGTTGTTGTTTTTGCTGTTTGTTATCGTTGTTGCGGCGAAGATTGGTTGGTTTCCCACTATCATTGTCTTTGGTGGCGGATACAAGGTATGAAGACGAGGAGGCGAGTAGTAGTAGTAAATTGCATATTGATATTGATATTGATATTGTTCGATAGTTGCAATTGTTAGAGTGGAGAAGTGATTGTTGTCTTTTGCTACCACTCATTGTCAACAGCTCTTCAACTCTTTCATTAGTTTGACCAGCATCTCTCGGTCTTTTATTTCTCTTCATTATTGCAATAGATAGAAGAGCTAGCGGATCTCTAGAGTGCTATTAAGTGGCCGCCATGATGATACCTAAATAGCTTATTAATAGAGTTTATTGGGGGCTGTTGTAATACTATCGCAGCGTTTAAGGTGTCGTATATTTGGGCTTAAGTAATTTAGTGTTTCATGAACACCACCAATTGAAAGCCGTCTATTATCGACGGCTTGGCTATTATGCAACCTAGAGTGTGTATTGGGTTATATCAAGTTATATCAATTCTTCCAAACATAGGTACTACTTTGGTAATTCTGAAAAGTAAGGGTATCCTTTTTCAATAAAGAGAAGAGATACCATAGAATGATTTATACAATAGTGTAGGTATGGCAAAGGATAGGCAGGTGTTACCTCCCCTCGCGTATGTATTAGGTGAGTTTATTTGTTATTATTGGCTGTGGTGTATTTATGGAACGGTTTGCAATAGAGATAGATGTGTGTCTTGAAGATTAGGTATATAGGCATATTAATTAGATGTATTGGTGAATAGAATGTTGAGTAATATAGTATCATATGACTAATTAGTAGAGATTAATATTAGATACTTGATTTGTCCTTTTGTGTCGGGGTAGTTGGGAATTTGATATACAATCAATGCCTCGCGATGCTCATCTATTATCCCATCACTCTCTTCATATTATATACATACACAGAATAACAATGGGAAAGAAATCTAAGAAGTCTAATAAGAATAGTAAGGCTGGAGGTAATGGACAGCAGCAGCCTCAACAACAACAGACACGTCATGTTAGTTCAGCACCAGATAATGCAAATGAAAATGGTGAAGAGTATGATGTTGCCACGCTGCAACAAAAACTAAAGGAAGAAATCTCCGAGCAGAAAAAGAACTTGGTTGATAAGTTGAAAGAGTTGGCAGAACAGAAAGAGAACTCATCAGTCGATTCAAAAGCACGTGAGGCTGAAACGGCCCTCCTTCGAGAAACTGCCCTCCTTCGGATGCAACTCACAGAAAAAGAAGAGGAGTATGATCTTACTTTCGAAAAGCAAAGGATTGAATCGATTGTCCGTGAACATGCGGAGGCATACTCCCCGTATACGTCAGAGTGCCCCATATGCCTTGAAGATATTCCATTTGTAAGTTACAATACAATGGTAGCGTTTGCATGTTGCGGCGGTGGTATGTGCTGGGAATGTTACGAAAGTAACGAGAACAGAAAATTAAAGTGCTGTCCTCTTTGTCGAGGTAATAGTACTCCAGCTGATGAATTTAGGCTATCGAAAATACGTGCAGAGAAGCAGCATCAACCTCAGTTTCTGGTATCTGTAGGAAAAAGTTATCTTTATGGTGATAGTGGGTTTCCAAGGAATGTAAAGAAAGGTTTGGAATTGCTCAATCTCGCTATTGAACAACGTCATCCAATGGCATTGTATCAAATGGGGTTGCTCTGCAGAGAAAGTAATAACAGTAGTTGGGGTAATGAAAGCTTTGCTGAAGTACTACCTCAATCAGATGCAAAGGCGACACAGTTTCTAAAAGAGGCGGCCGATCTTGGACTTGTTGATGCCATGGTGGAATTATCGAATATGTATTTTGGTCCAGAGGGAGACGCCGGCAAGGATGCCCTTACGAATGCTATTCGTTACACAACTCTTGCATATCATCACAGTCACCACAAGCTTTACAAGGACGACCCTAAGTTTGACGGAATGCTAGTCTATAACATGGGATCAGTATTTCAAAATACATTCTGGGGAATTTTTGTTAATGTGCTCGAGCTGAGTAAATCGCAGTTGCTTTATAGAGCAAGGTATTACTTCGAAGAAGCTGCAAAGAAGGGATACGAGAAAGCTTATTATGCCCTTGCACGAACATTACTTGATATGTCTATTGAAGATAAAGTATTCGGTCCTGGTTTATCCATTGCCCCACTTATACTTTTTTGGGGCAGGAAAGCTACCAAAGTGACATGCACAAGATATGAGCTAGACTCCCTCGGTAGGTCAAGGTCAGAAGCAGCTTCATTGGTTGAGAAAGTGGAGAATTTAGTGAAACAAAACTGCGCAACATGCCATAAAAAGGCGGATGCCGATGTTGAATTCAAACGCTGTGCAAAATGCAAGTCAATTTGGTATTGCTCCAAAGAGTGTCAAGTGAAACATTGGAGTGATGGTCACAAATCTGATTGCATGAAACTCTGAGTATGGAAAACGTGCCTATCTTTCACTTGATTGTTTGTTGGAATGAGTAAAAGTTTATTGAGAAATGAAGTCTATAAAAATAAATGAATTTGATAAAACTACTCTTTCTTGAGCACGTGAGTAATAAGTATTATCCTCCATCATGTCAGGCCAACAGAGTTAGTTCACCGTTATGTCGTTATGTCCTTGGTTCACCACTTACATACTTAGGGGGAGGATACCTTCCGGTATCCTTTTTCTCTCGAGAGGCAGTCATGAACCATAGAGGCTCTCTCATTCTTCACTCACTCAATTGGCGCTTACTATCAACCACGACGGAGATGGAAAGCGTTGGTTAATAGAGATCCACATATGGCTAGTAGATACAACAATGCACCGCAGTATCATACATAGCATTCTATTCTGCTGTTAAACATCACAATCATAACCAACGCCTGCTGTCAATCAAATAACAATATACCTTTGCACAACAAAAAAGTAATATGACGAAGTCATCAACAACACCCGCCGCCCGTAGGAGTAGTATCAACGAATGGAATAAGTACTACCAAGCACTCCAAACACTTAAAACAAAAACTGGTAATTGCAATACTATACCTGTCGGTCATCAAATACAAGGTTCAATATCCTCTGTACAATTACGTTCATGGAGTGATAAACAGAGAAGGTTATATGCATCATCTAAACTTGATAATAGTAGAGTTGATAAATTGAAAGAGTTGAAGTTTGATTTTAATATTATGAAGAAGAACAAGAAGACGGCTGTATCATCGCTCTTCAACCGCCGTAGCAATAAGAAGAAACAAACTAAAACAAAGATTGACGAAGCTGAATTAAAATCACTAGTAACAAGTATCAACCTATCATCGAAACAAGAAGCTAAATTGATGAAACACTATGTGGGTAGAAAACATATTTTGATTGAACATTTGAAAACATTAAAGGCAAAGCAAGATGAGCAGATGGAACAGCAATCAAATCTAGATGCTATAGCTGCCGCCGCCGCCGATGGTACAGTAGTTGCAAATGATACCACTGACATGGATAGTTGCCTAGATAAGATAATTGAAAGCACAACTGATAATGATGAGAATAAGAGTTTATTGAGTGAACTTACCAATCCAAAGTTTATTGCAAGTCGTACAAAAGAGGAGGAATATCTAACTTTATCAAAGTTACTAAAGATGGCATCGGTATCGGTAGGTGAGGATGAGCATCAGGGTAATACTACTAACTTTGAACAGGATGCATTATCACTTGTTGATAGTATCGGCAACAAATTTGCAATGGGCTTTAAGGATATGCTCAGCACTGTAGTGGAAGATCAAGATAACATTGACGCCGTTGCTACTAATGAAGAGCAGGATGGGAATATTGTTGTTGAGTCTCCAGAGAAAGAAGTAGCTCAAAAGGAGTCAGGGTGCATCATGACTCAATGGGAAGAGTTTGAACAACTCATGACGAGTATGAACTTTTGCATGCCAATGTCATCAAACACCAATAAAGATTTGAAGACATCCGAGTCAACCCAGGCAGAAGAATTGAAGTCTCTTTTGCAAAATGCAAATATCAAGAGAGAGGATTCGCTTCTATCAAGGTTTGCAGGTGAAGAGGATAAGCTAATAGCCCATTTGAAGAGATATCAAAATGAGAAAGAACAGAAGGCTGAGTTGAACTCTCTACTAAAAACTGCAGAATTCAAGAAATCAAAGACAAAGACCAAGCTTTTAGAGAAGTATGCAGGAAGAGAAGATGTGTTGGTAGCAAATTTGAAGAGATACCAGGATGAGACAAAGAATGCAGTTGATGTCAGGGAAGACGATAGGAATGATGTAGAAAATCCGGCTGCTGGAATTATTGAAGAAGTACGGGCGTAGAGTTGAGCTCAAAGTATCTACATGTTGGCTCTTTGAAGACCATTGAAATGTTAGATGTTGTCGGATGTATGTTTTGCAGTCGTCGTTAGATTAGCCTGAGAAGTTGTAAAAGTAAATATATTTGTATCATATTATCTACATAACAGATTATCAACAAGTACTCATGTGTAAGACTATCCTTTATCATCATCCTTAAGATGACAATTGCTACCCCTCCAGCATATCACTCCTTCATTGGACTTTGTGCACGGTGTCATCGGTAGTCTAGCACAATGCATCTCATTGACTTGACTATCGGAACCAAAGTTCTGACAAAGCAATGGAGTTGATAAAACATATATTGAGTTGGTTTCTCATGCAAGTGAGGGATCTATTCTACCTTATATGTCGACTCGTGACAGTCACAAAAGAAAGGCTAAAGCTAGTTTTAATATAGAATACATGTGTTGTTATTAGTGTCGCTTCATAGCAAATTGCACTCTTATAGTTAATCTATCCCTTCTCATACCATATAATATCATCTCATTTTGAACACAGTTTCATTAGGTGTAATCTTGATAGAGCGTCTACGCCGGCCGAAGATACTCCCGTTACTACAGGCAAGGATAGATCATCTCCATAACAAGATGCTGTCTCTAAAGAAAAGCGAAGTAGCGTTTGGTTGTTCTGAAAGTACTGGTCAACTTCTTGTAGATTCACATCAAGAAGATCAGCATGGCTGAGTGTATTTCCAATTATCCTTGAGAATGATGCATCAATATTGTTGCTGTGGGACAATTGCAACGATTTGAGAAGAAGGTTGAATGGAAGACGAGCTATCAAAGGCATCTCCTCTCCATAATCAATAATGACATTCATACTAGCATCACTTGGGGTCTTCGCTGCATCTCCACCGACCAGTCCTAGGATATAACCAACGCATACTATATGCCTGTTGAAAGGGCCTGCACATAAAGGTATCCCTGCATTGATGCGATCCAAAACAGTTCTACAATCTTCCATGCCAATGGACGACGTAGACCATGCTTGTAGTTCTTCACGACGTAACTGCATCAAGCGTCCAGGCGATTTACAAGATGATAGGCTCCATGTTCCCGTAGCAAAGTGATCACTCGTGTCGAATGAAGCCACCTGGATATTACAATATGCGACGACTGTGGGTAATGAGGTGTCAATATTGCTCAAGTAGAATGGGTCTTTGTTCATCAAACCATGGTTTCGTACGAGTTTCAATACAAAACCAGACTCGTCAGTCAGATATGCAACTGAAGTATGATCGTCAAGTTTGTCAAGTTTCACAAGAATTGCAACAACGTCAATCTCTCTCGCCAGAGGACTAGGCTCGAGTTTCTTGGACATAAGTGTTATTCGGATTAGAGACTTTGGACAACGCTCTTCATAGCCCGACTGGATTAGCTGATACTGTGATGGTTCACTTGGGAGTGACTCCATTTGAGTCTCTGGATTTGCTTTCAGTTGCAGAAGTCCACCGCGGTCTGATTTCACACCCAAGTCTTTCATTCTGACCACAGATCCTTCTTTTACCAAGTGAAGTTGTTCCTCCGATGCTCGCCAGATGGTAAGTTCTGCCAACTGATTACTCTGTGTATCCGACTGATACTTTGAATGACAGAAAGCTTTCACAAGCACTCGTACATACGAAGAACTAGATCGTTCAGATGACGAGTGATCCTTCAGTGAGTCTTCAATGCTCTTTGAAATCATACTCTGCATCAACATTTGTCGTTTCTGTGACCAATCATTGATGATCTCTTTCTCAGCCATGCCTAACTTTTCGAAGTACTCTTCGGGAGAATTAGTAGACATCATCTCCTTCCACTCAGTTGGTGCATCCTCGTCAACCTCCTTTGAAAAGTGCAGCAAACAAAAGATAGCAATAGTGATGAGTATAATGTCAACCGCATGAATAATGACTGGCCAAGCGAGTCTCAAACAACAGTCAACAGATAGAACAACAAACTCACTTCTGAACATTCTTTACGAGCAGTATCAGCATATTTCTCACTTGCACGCTGGTGGTTCATATCATAATCACTCTGACGAGATGCCTCTTCCGCTTCTGTCAAGTGAGTGTAAGTGATGTTCTGGGTGACTATGTCTTTCATCTGTTCTCTGAACATTTTAGGATAACGTTTGCAAATGACTAAGTCAATAGCAGGAATGGAGCCTCCGTCTGGGAAGATATCACTAAGCGATTTGACTAAGAATATCAGAGAAATCAGATTGTTAGATATAAGTGAAAAAGAGCACATCTTGTGTTCATAAAATGACATTTAACATCAACAAACTCCTTTCCTCTGCTTACCTAATATGCTACCTCCTTGGTCTGCGGTGTGTTTGGGGTGTACAAAGCCGAGCTTTGCATCCCATAACGCTAAACGTGTGCAATTTGCAGTAATCTTCAAGAAGATTGGACAACTTCGTCGGTCTGAGAAGTAGCTGTCATCTAGCGGATCAACTCCGTCTTCTGAGCCCACAAGCTGAGCGTTGCAAATCATAAGCTTTGAGCCTACTTGAATCTTCCCTTTCTCTACCAACTTTGTCAAGACACCATCAAGAAGAGTAGAAACTGCATACCAGCCATCGGTCAACTCTAGTCTGGTTTCCTCGATGGCTTCTGGTGGTGCTGTACTGCTTGAGCTCTGCTCGTCAGTCTTTTTGGGCACCTTTGACTTGAAACGAAGTATTTGGCTTACACACAATATGATTGGCATACCTGCTGAGCAATCTTTGTTCAATATCTTCCGTACAGCCGGTCTTTTAGCACCACGAAGCTCCTTCTCGTATCGACCTTTGAGCTGTGACAAAACATGACTGTAAGTCAAGTATTGGCCACCCAACTGGCCAGGGAAACGACGTTCCATGGATGCTAATTTCCATATGATGAACCTGCTATGGTTTTGTATCCACTTTGTACTAATCAATGTTTCATCACAGCCTTGACTGATAAGCCATTCGCTAATTTCAGTACTCTTTCCAATGTGACTGCACTTGGGAACGTCACGTTGGCCCAAGAGAAACAATGGTGATTCGTCATCCTTATTGAAACGAAGTTTTATTGCATTTACACTCGTTACTCTCATTGTAACCTCCTTTACACCATGCTCAATACAGTTATCCCAACTACCAATCTCAGTGGCTATGTCGTGCTTTGCAGCAAACTGACCTAATGTAACTTGACTGTAATTGGTGGATGAGCAGTCTGGTACAATTCCCCTACTTTGATGAGAATCTTCGGATGAATCTGAAGTAGCCTTCCTTTCTTTTGTGGTACTTTGAAAGAGTCGCTTTGATTTCATCATAGATTGTTGATTATCATGAGATACATTGGTCATCTCGTGAAGTGGAGTCTGCAGGTTGTTCAACTCTCGTGAGGGTGATGACATGGTTGAAGATGTCCTTGCCTGTTCCTCTTCACTTTCTAGGGCTGCAGGAGTGTCTTTTCTATCAGTAACGATGTTGGCTTGAACCGAATGTCCCTCGGTGAAATGGGGTGTGTTGTCAGATATATCCATAGGAACTTGATCATTCGGCCGGTTATCCTCTGTTAGACAGGTTTCAATTGCTCCATCTTTGTTTGAATGTCTCTGCTTATCTTCGGGTGTAATAGCAAACTCAGCTACACTTGATCGTTGTCCTCCTTCCAAGAGTGCACCGGCATTTGCCAAGCAATCCTCTGAAACATGAATACTCTTGCTAGATCCAGCAAATGAAAATCCTTTGAATGATGATACTGATGAAGCAGCTTCAGGTTCTTCATGTGTAGATTCGGCACTTTGGAACGTCTTCAATTGTGTATTATCAAGTGAGAATCGAACTTTTTGATTGGTGGTAGAAGAAGGTCTTGAATCAGACATGCCTTCATCATCCTTGTAGTTACTCAAGCTCTCGGTATTGCGGCTGAAAAGATCAGATGCCTTAATGAGACTTTCCTCTGAGATTGAAATTGCACTCTTCTTTCCTGCTGTTTGAAATATGGGCATGGGGATGGAGGACGCTTCAGTCTGACGATACTTTGGCATATCATCATTACTATTACCATCTGATAATAGTTTGGAAGCCTTCGATAAATGATCTTCGGATATAGATATCAAGCCGCCACTACCAGCACTTGCAAATCCAATAGCAGCGGTTGATGAAAGGGGCAGAGTATTTGAACTTTCCTTTGCATCAAATGCATTCATACTCTCCCTGTTGACACTCCTGTCAGACAATAGCGTTGATGCTTTTGATAGGCTTTCATCAGATATTGCAATTGACTTGCCACTAGCTGCACTTGTAAACCCAACTGATGTTGCTAAACCCGTGCTGTCGTCTTCTTTCATACTATCCTTTGGCTTGAAAAGGCGACTAGCTTTGGCCATACTCTCCTCAGATACTGTAATCTTAGCATTTGATCCGCTCGTGGAGAATCCCATAAAGCTAGACTTGGCTCTGCTTCCTTCTGATGTACTATTGCTGGTAACCTCAGTGAACATATTCGACGCCTTATTGAGGCTCTCCTCTGAGATGGATATAGTGCTCTTCTTGCCAGCTGTTTGGAACATGGGCTTGAATACAGTAGTTTCAACGGCAGGCATTTTGGCATTATTGTCGTCTCGTAACAGATCTGATGCCTTTGATAGATGTTCTTCGGATATCGATATCATAGCACCACTACCTGCGCTTGCAAATCCTACAACAAGTCCAACACTAGCCGAGTTCTCATTTGTTTCAGACATATCAGTTTTGAAAGATAATAACTTTGTTGCTCTTGACATGTTTTCATCCGATACTGCTATTGTCTTACCACTGCCTACACTTGTAAACCCAACCGATGCATTATTACTCATTGAGAAGGCATCGGTATCATGAAATGTGTTTGGTAAAGGAGCTGTTTGGGATGAAGGTTTACTTCTGAACAGATTGTTCGCCTTCTTGAGACTATCTTCTGATATTGAAATAGTATTACTCTTTCCAGCCGTTTTGAACATGGGAAAGGAAGAGAGTGAAGTCTGTTTTGGTAACTCTACTTCTTGATGATGATGATTGGAATTTGCTCCCTCAGTATTGGTGTTCAAAAGCGAGTTTGCCTTCGCTAGTCCTTCATCTGACACGGCTACATTAGAGTTGCTTCCAGCAGTTTTAAACATTGGAAATGTTGATGACGATGGATTGATCTTCTCGGTTTCTCTCACAAAAGACTGTTGATTGAATTTGTCGTCAATGGTTGGTAGATTCTGACGAGAAATAGACCTGGAAGCGGACTCCTTATCATTACTTTTTAGAAGCTTGGCAGCTTGTTTGATTTGCTGATCAGATATAGTGATGGACTTTCCACTCCCGACTATTTGAAAGCCTGGCAGTGCATTATGGACCTGATTACAATTATCCATGCCAATTTCATCTTGGTCCATTGCGTCGTGATTGTTAGTACTGCTACTGCAAGACATGAGTTTGTTTGCTTTATTGATACTATCCTCTGAAATCTCAATGATAGATTTGCTTCCGGCCATTCTAAATGTTGGAGGGGACGATGACGAGCCAGCCCAAGGCTGATGAGAGTTTTCCTGTTGCCCCTGTTCTCCATTGCAGGCCTCTGACTTCATCGTATTATCAATGAAGCTCGTACTAGTATCCTCTTGATGCTGTACATCTAAAATCTTTGCTGCTTTTGCCAAGTGCTCATCAGAGACAGTAATTGCCTTGCCGATGCCTACCGTCTGAAAACCTAGCATTGCTGGAGGAGGAGGAGGAGGAGGCTCTTTAGAAGCTTCATTTGGTGGTGGTGCACCTTGATTTATATCTAATATCTTTGCAGCCTTCATCATGTGCTCATCAGAGACAGTAATTGTCTTGCCGCTTCCTACTGTCTGAAATCCTAGCATTGTAGGAGGCTCAGAAGAATAATCAGGTAGTGGCTTTGTACTTTGATTTGCATCCAATATCCTCGCTGCCTCTGCCATGTGCTCATCGGATATAGTGATTTTCTTTCCACTTCCTACCGTCTGAAATCCAAGCAAGGCAGGAGCTGAAGGTTCTAAGGGCAATTCAGGATTTGGAGCTAAAATATGGAAGGTTTCTACAAACGATGAGTCTGGATCATCATCGTATATACTAGTATTGGTTGTTGTGACTCTGCTACTGGGATCCTCTTCCTGAATGCTAGCATTCTTCTCAACGGCTTGGACTGTTGGAATAGATGTATCAGCCTTCTTGTTGGCACTATCAACGTGAATAGACTTCATTTGGCCGCTTCTAGTAATCTTGGCTGCCTCTTCTTCTACTAGTCCATCCTCGGGAGGTTGCTCGTTTCGTTGACTTGGTGGCATGCCTTTGGTACAACTTGGACCGTATAACAAAGTCTTGACACTTGAATTTTGAGGTGCATCCGCCTCTGTAAACCTTCTTCCTCCCGCTGACTGGGCTGTCTTGACCATAGAGCTCATTGGGGTACCAAATGAAGCCTGAAATAGAGACAATAATTAGATTTTAGATTCACATGAAATAAATTTAAAGTGATTTGTGTAATGAACAATACATAGTAACGCACCTGTGACATGTAATCAAAGTCTGGCAATTGTTGTGTCATTTGAATAAATGGTGAATGAATAGAGGCCACTCCTTGGCTATTAGATGGGTACTTAGTTGATGTTGCTTGATCTCGTTTAGCTTCTTCGTGATATGCAACTTGAACCTGGTTCTGTTGTGATTTATCATCATCCTTCTTGCGAGGGTTTTCATTTGAAATCAATGTTTCCTCCTTCTGCCTTCCATCACAAATATAGGACTCTTGTTCATTGAGCTTGTTACTACTGCATTCGATATTGTTTGACTGGCTTATTTCGTCGTAATTGAAAATGCTGCTGTTGCCACCTCCATTCAATGTGTCAGCTGCTAGCTTCACAGTGTCGTCGTGGCGGCATACATCAGCTACTTCTTCAGCGCAATCATCCTTGTCTAGTTGCTTGTTGATATGATCAGTTACTTTCTCTGGATGTATCGCATCCTCAGGAATCTCTTTAGAAGAGGGCTTGCCAGCCTCAGATTTGGCAGTCAAAGTAGAATCGTGTGCACTTTCTTTCAGGTCAGAGACTTGATCTTGCTGAGCTGGTCCTTGCAGCTCACTAGAAGGTATCTCCACTGATACACCTTGCATATTGAGGAGAGTACTAGCTGCAAGTTTTGTTATGAGATCATCATCAGTAGGCCTAGTAGTTTCAGTTGTTGAACTTTCTTCCTCGCTCTTTGGTTGGACTTCCTCACTGGTACTACCTTGAGGTAGCTTCTGTTCCATATTACCCTCATCTTCCATTGGCCTCTCTTGACAAACGCTCTTTTCTGCATCTTTCAGTGGCTTCTCACTTGAATCACTCTCCTGGGGTGTTGATTGTTCACCCCTCTCATTATCTTCAGAAGCGGCAGCACCTGATTGTTGTTCATTCGACCTCTCTTCAATACGGCAGAGTACAGATATTTCAACAACAGCCTCCAAAGCAAGTTGCTGTTGTTGCTGCTGACTACTCTCGCTCTGTTCTTCATCTACATTCATTGAGGCATCATTACTATCCAATAGTATATGTTCCCCATTAACCAATGGACGGACAGTAACAACCTTTACTGGTACCAGCGACTTACGACGTTGTCGTTTCTTTGCCTTCTTCTCGCGTTTCTTTTCGTGACGTTTTTGTATCCATTGTTTGAATTCACTTGGTGCTTCGTTGTCCTCGTTTTGCTGTTCTTCTTGTTGCTGCTGTTCAAGTTGTAGTGGGATATGATTTGATGATGATTGTGACCCGTCGTTCTCCTCGGGCTGATCATTACAATCGTTATAATCTATTATATCCTCTTTAGCTTGAGCCTCGACCTTATCCTTTGCAGCTACAGGCTTTGGTATTGGTGATGATGGCTGAGTCAATGATAAATGCTCCTTCCGTCGTGATCGAGTAAATACAGGTGCATCAATCATGGCTGATAGTTGAGATTGTTGTGATTCCTCCGATTGTTCACCTTCATCCTCATCTTCATCAGCATTAGCTGCAGCTGCTTCACAACTCTTGGTCTCTTCTCTCACGGCGGCGGTACTACCACCACCACTACGACTCTCATCTAAAGCAAATGTACCATCCAATCCAACAGTTAAATACCGAGGTGTGCCACACGCTGTACATTTCTTCTTCCTATTGTTATTTAATAATGTACATCTGTTACATGACCAATCTGTTGTTGTTGCTTTGGCTTTGGGTGCTGCCTTGGAAGGTGCTGGTTTGGTATGGTTTTGCAAAGTTGGCGGTGATAATTTATCAATTGATGCTGAGGGTTTTGTAGTTTTAGGTGCTGCCTTGGCTTTAGATACTGGCTCGGTATGGTTTTGTAAAGTTGGCGGTGATAATTTATCACAAATTGACTTGGTTTTCTTTTTGGATGATACTCCACCACTCTTTTTGGATACTACTGCGGATGATTTAGTGGATGATATTGATGTAGGTGGAGATAACTTATCAATTGTAGGCTGCTTCATTGATACTGGTACTTTCTTCTTTTCAACCTCGTCGTTATCCTCATCTGAATCTACCAACTCGCTATGACCAGCACATTCCTTATCTACACTTTTAGCCTTTGCTGCTGCGGCAGTACTCTTCATCTCCCGAACCTTACCACTTCGAGTACTTCTAGTAGTTGACATAATCTCTTCTTTACCAACAACATCAACATCCTGTTCTTCCTCTTCTTTTCTAAGCTGTTGTAAAGATTGTTTACGGGGTGCAACTGGCTGTTGTTTATATTTTTGACCCTTCTTCTTCTTATCATCATCAACAACAACATTAGTGCTAACACCCGTAGAACTTTCACAGCTTGTACTGTCTTTACTTTTGCGTGAAGAGGTACCACGTGAAGATGAAGACTTCTTTTTACCACCACCACCAGCTTTAGCAGCAGATTTGGCAGATTTAGAAGTTGATTCAGTGAATGGCCAATTTGGCGGTAGTGACAATTTATCACCACTACTTTTACCATTGCCATCTCGGATTGACTTCTTTCTACCACCTTTATTATCAACCCCTTTAGCAGTTTTACCACCACCCTTATTTGATGAGGTGGAATTAGAAGTGAAGGGCCAATTTGGTGGTGGTGGTGATAATACCTTTTCTGTATTTCTTCTTGTTGATCTACTTCTTTTACTACGCGTTGAATTTGATGTAGATGTATTAGCAGTAGATTTAAAGGAAGTAGTTGTTGATTTGGAAGAGCGTGTACTACGCTTACTGCCATTGGTATTTGACTGCTGTGACATGGCACATGCACCAACTTCTTGAGTATTTATATTATCATCAATCCCACTACCATTATTATCATTGTTAGTAGACAATAAACAATTAAAATCATTATCATTACCAGCAGCAGCTAATCGTTCTGCATATACCTTGTCTTTTGATGCACGTTGTAATCGCTGTCTTCCTCTGTTATTATTGTTTGATGAGGTGTTATTATTGTTGTTTGAGGAGGTGGTGGTTGAGGAAGTGATATCATTGTTGGCTGTGGGTCGCTTACGCTTCTTTTGCCCTGTCCTCATAATTGTTATGTTAATTAATCAATAAATTAAACTAACACTTCCGTACAATTCAATCAATAATATAACATCTTATGGCTATGAACAAACCACAATAAGATGAACATTGACCATTTTCTCTTAGGCTGATACTTAGTTGAGTCAAAGATAAAATAAGTTTACGCCTCGGCGATCTCGTGAAATCGTCATTTTTACGTAGAAAAACATTCCACGCGTAAGCCACGTAGAAAATGCAAAATCTTATCCAACGCTCAATCCGT
>Ga0075437_11606_pt1 | contig 23936 bp, 23 predicted proteins | sample MintriMetagenome_FD_74266 | JGI IMG/M metagenome (GOLD analysis project Ga0075437, IMG submission 74266) | Marine eukaryotic communities from Monterey Bay, USA to study complex ecological interactions - Minidiscus trioculatus and... | ecosystem: Environmental > Aquatic > Marine > Unclassified...
TGAGCAGTCATTATTATGGTAGGAGGTCGATGAGGAGACATTGAAGTAAATGCGAGGTTCCGGATCACGAGAACCATATCTTCTATCTTGCATATATGTAATTGACGGCTGATCTTTTGTGCTACGATCTGAATCATAATACCAATTGAGATTCTCATGACAGATATTATCTAACCGGAAACAAAAGTCTGACTTCTCTGCCCAGAAATTGCTCCATGTATACGCTTCTGGATGTGGACGACTATTGCTATCAATATAATCAAAGGTATAGCCGTCGAAGATACTGCTCACTTTATTAAATAGAGTCACCTGGCAGATTGCTGTGGCAACAAATGCAAAGATATAGAGCCACCTATGGTGTTTTTGTTTTATTTGTGATGATTTGTTCAGACCAGGCATGATGAAATTGCTATTATGCGATGCATTTGATTTATATTATTAATATGATATAGTAGCTATGAAACGTATGCGCGCATCAATCCAAGATCATTAGAGAGTAAATAAGAGAAGAGAGGCAGGGTATGCAAAAAAGGATACCGCCTTTACTTACTTTTAGTTTCACAAAACTGCCCCTGTTATCTAGTACATAGAGTCTCAGAGTGAGCTTGTAGTTGATCGGAGAGACGACCAAATGACAGGTAATAACATTGGTCTACAGAAAAAGCATTCATCAAAGACTAACTATCTTTTCATACCATTGTATACAGTAATTTGTGTTGCAATTGGTTATCTTATCAGTTCATCAACCTTTGATATGAGTAATACTCTTAAAGTTGAAAGCAATTGCAATAAGGAAGATGAAGATACCAATAGTATTGATGAATCACTGTGGAACGGCATTGCTTTATACCACGATGCTGCAAAATCATTAACACCAATTACAGACAAGGTTACTACACATACATACCAAATTATGTATGGAAAATTCCTCTTGCCCTACTATCGAAATAACCCAACAATGAAAATGCTTGAGATTGGACTTGGTTGTGATATGAATTATGCCCCAGGAGCGTCTGTTGCTCTTTATAAAAAACTCTTCCCAAAAGCAGATTTATGGGAAGCTGAATATGACGGGGAATGTGTGAAAAAGAGTATCGAAAAGGGAGAACTAGATGGTATTAACACACTAGTAGGTGATCAGGGTAACGATACCGTGTTAGATTCATGGATTGAACAGTCGGGGGGTAATTTTGATGTAGTTATTGATGATGGAGGACACCAAAACTGTCAGATTTGGCATAGTTTCAAGAAACTCTGGCCAACTGTTAAGTCGGGAGGGCTATACTTCATAGAAGATATGCAAGTAGCAAAGCATGGCGGATACAGAAAGGCAAATACAGAAACATGCGATAAAAACTTGCTTGTTCCTGACAAGCTGAAAGAGATTTTTGACGATTTAATCTATGACATAAAAAGGAAGTCGGACATACAATTTATGTTTTGTCAGAGTGAGGCATGTGTTCTTGGAAAGAAGTGACCCTATAGAACATATCACAAAGGGAGTAATAATACAATATATAACAGAATTATACTCGCTGAAATGTTTACTGCTTAGTAATATCAAGCGATATATTCCTATTCTTCTCTAATATGACTTCTTTTCAAGAAGTCCCATCCCCACCACTCTTCTGGAAGAGTTGTTATATTGTACAGTAGTTCATAATTATCCCATCTAACATTGAGAAAGCCCTCCATCGTCATGGTAGCTGGGTGAGCATTTAGGCACCAATGTCTAAGGACATATTGTTGAAAGTTGAACCGTGGTGCCATTTGCAGCTTCATTTCAAATGGTGAAGGTGGTACGTTGCGATAATCCCATACAAATTCCTTCCCGGTATACAAATCGCATGGCTTTACTAATGGATGTGAATGTACCCAATGCTCGCCAAAGAATCTCCCCCTTCCCTTACATGGATTGCCATCTGCCATTGATTTGGGTAGTTTACCCTCTGAGATCGCTTTTGGGTCAATCAATTTAGAAATGTAATCACATCGAGCTAACCACATGTTACCAGAGGTGTGTGGGTGGGGTAATGGTGACATGCGAGAGGAGCAGACATTGCAAGAATCTGGCAAGTTTGCACATTCTGAGGAGAGGGCACCATGTGTTAGAAAGGAACGTAGTTTATTATTGGCCTGACTTGGATGAAATGAGCCCTTTGAATGAAGATATACAACTTTGGCATCATCATGTAAATTATTGGATTGGCAATACTTCCAGAGGGCATGCAATGTCAGATACTCGTTCCCCTCGGCGTGATGCTCACCAATATTATAGGTGGCATTTCCTAACGATGCATTCGTTAACGATAACTTATGTCCAATTGATATGATGGTGACATTAGGTTCATGCAATGTTGGATTTACTAATGCAAACTGCTCCTCAACAATTCTTCTAACATGATCCTCATCCTCGGAGCTCTTAGTAAAGAGGTTGTAGAATATGTGAACTTGTGGATGCCCCTTCTTTTTCTTCTTTTGGGAGTTGTTTGCCTTCTTCTCTCCCGTCTGAACTAATAGTTTTGATAATGTACCAGATGGAGAATCAAATCGATAATATATTGTGTAAAATGACAGTGACATAATAATCAATGCAAGAAGAACAAATCGGCTGGCACCTTTCTCCCAACTTTTACTTTTTGAAAGGCCCGGCATTTGAATTAGTCTATGCCACTGTCTCTATATCATTGTTAGTAACTAATATAGTACGTAGTACCTCGTAGTACACAGTAATAGTGTAGCCAATCTCTCTCAAAACTGCCCTCTCTAGGAATAATTGTATATTGCTTGGCAATTAGACTACTGCAATTCTTAAATAGATATTCTTATAGATAATATGAAGATCAACACAGAGAGTTGTTCAGTTTTTGTTCTAAGGGGGCAATTGATCAATAGCTAGTGTGTAGTGAAAAGTGTGATTTTGGCGATAAATCAAACCATCTTACATACAGCTTCCTAATACATTATAGAGAGATCTGAGTGCTTTAATAATGTAATATGACCATTATTGATGGAGATATGCTAGGATGAATGTTCGACATTTTAAGGTATATACATACAATTTTCTTTCTGAGTTACCTTTGTGAGTTGAAATCATTTCAATTTTGCGGACCTTAAGAGTTGGTCGAACACACCTTCAAGCTTGCAAATTGAGTTTGTCATTTTTATTTTTGCCGAAGCAAAGATCCAAGATACATACGGTATCTTTTTATTGCGGCCTTTCCGCACGTTTGTCATATAGTCGGTCGCGTCTCGAGCTAGTAGTAGTGGGGGTAGTAGAACCGTCAAGCGTAGTAGTACTTTCTAAATTGCATCGTAGCCGGTTGATACAGTGGCTGTGGATAAATATACTATGAAAATTCTTTTCTTCACCAGTTTATTATTGGCGTTTGGGTATCAACACTACTCTATTGTTAATGCATTTTCAACCACCAATATGATATCATTACAAAATCAAAGTTACTATAGATATACAAGAAGTGGCCATTGCAAATTATCATCTTCTTCTTCTACTACTTCCAAAGATACCGATGACGCAAATATCAATCACAAACAAAGTATAATATCATCATCAATCTTTTCACATCACATTGCCATTAAAACACGAAACATTGAAAATGCAATCAAGTTCTATTCACTCTTGGGGTTTGAGGTAGAGTCCAAGTTTGTAGCTGGTCCTGCCAGAGCTGCTTGGCTTTTACATGAAAGTAGTAGTAGCAATAATAATAATGACAATTCACAACAACAAGCAGTACAATCAAGAATTGAATTAATAGAGGTACCGTCATACATGTTGAACGAGTCTGAGGGTACAATAAAAAGAGCTATAGATCTTGCTAAGCGAGAAGAGCTATTAGGATTGAATCACCTTGCTTTAGATGTTACAAACTGTATACCAAGACCAGATAATGATAATAATGCATCGAATGAAGGGACAGCTTGTGCTTTATATCAATTACAAGAATGGATGGATGATTTAGATGCATTATCAATAGATAAGTTTGGTAAGAGTTTGAGAGTAGCATTATCACCTACCAAACGCATTATAGGGAAACAAGTATATGAAATGGCGTTCATCTATGATGCAGACGGATCCCTTGTAGAACTGCTGAACCATTCAGGTGAATTAAAACAAGATATGGTATCAGACGGCTGGACACCATGGGATGGAAAAGGGTTTGTCCAATAATATATACCAGTTATGATCCATTATTTATCAATTCCCATGGCTTTCCGTACTTTCAAAACATACTTCTTAGCATGAGGCTTTAATCTCATAATTTGATTATTACCTGGCTCTCCAAAGAAGGCACCATGCATGCCTTGAATCTCTGCCACACTTTTGTATTTGTGTAATCCAATTGGTCGAATTGAGATAGAGTTTTCCATCTGTCCAACGCCCTCTGGTTTGCCACGCCAATACCACCATTCGCCTTGTTCGGTTCGATTCCAGGTAAGCTGATCATCGAATTTGGCAACAGTAATATGTTCTCGTAGTTTATCATCTCTAGCTGCATATGCAGAGATATTCAGATGCTGATTCAAACAAAGTGCAGTAGTTGCCTCCTCTGTTGCCTGAGCTCTGTCTTCACACTTTCCTCTTTCTCCCTTTGCATTATCTCTTGGCATTGTTCGATATACTTCCGCAATATCATCCAGAGTTTTGCGACTCCAACATGCCGTGGCTCCTGCAATCATTGGTAATCTTCCATTTTGACGAGCTGATATCCAGTGTCCAAAGTAATGATATTCAGTCAATGGATTCCATTTCTTATGTCTAACAAAATGCTTGACGTTGTCAGGAAAGAATATTGTGTCATAATCTACGAAACAGGGTGTTTTTGTGTGAGTAATGATGTTACATTTAATAAAGTTTTCAACTTTTCATATCATATCATATATCATACATAATGATTCAATATCATATGGGGGGCAGTTCTAAATATATCATAAACTTACCAACCTTGCAAAACCACTCAGCTTGGTCAAGATGATTCTCTTGTACATATACCCAAGCTTTTATTATTTAGTGTTTGGTCGTAATTGGTGATGGTGAGATTTATGAATATTGCAACACAATAATAATCAGCAGGCAACATACTACAAACATAATAAACTCACATCTCCACATCTTCTCCCATATATGTCTACAAACCTTCTTAACACCCTTCTTATCAACAGGACAATCATGCCATGTTCTTGTCATATTAATAAACACTATATTATCTGGAAAGGTATCTGCTGGATATTCCCAATATGGTTTATATTCTCCTTCTGTAATCTTATCACCTTTTAAGAAACCACCAACAATTGAATCTGTTAAGAAGTTTATTACATCACATCGTTTACCCCATGTATCCATTATTACTTTATATATTTCCTCGTTCCAGATGAAGGGAATCATACAATATACTCGATCTTGTGATTCATTGTTACTATTGTTTGGTAGAACTACATCATGAACCTTATCTATACTTATATGTTGATCGGGTTCATCATGACCAATAGTTGCAATTGATTTAAGAGGCTGGTGATGTGATGATGATGATGAAGAAGATGTTTTCAATATAACTTGTTTTGAAAGATGTACTGCTAAACATGCTAGTATGATGATAAGGCTTATCAAAGTCAGTACAAAGGCATAAAACACTCCACCATTTTTCTTTTTAGTATTGGATAATGAACCTATCTTCCTCATTACTAATATCGCGACAATAAAATAAAAATTTCTCTTCTTATATTATGATCTTATCTCTCAGTAGAACCAATGTATTGATCTCAGAGTTTGGCAATGGTTTTGTACTTACAATTTGAGTAGGTGATAATTATGTTATTTCTTACTAAGGTTAGTTCATGAAAAAAATTCTGAACCGACCTTAAGAGTAACATATGTCGTGATAAAAGCGGCATGCGATAATATTGATATTGTTTGATTTGGTATTTGTTGGTAACATACAATACTCTCAAAACGATCAATCATTATCATAGGTCAGCGGCGAGGTTTTAATCATTCGATATTTGGTGGCTGCTTGTTAAGTAAGTTAGTCGATAATTGGATAGTATTATTAAGTATATGCAATATTAATAGATGGGTAGAAGTAGAAGACTGCAATACTTTGTATCACTATTTATAGTGTTTCATGCTCTTCATCGGTTTAACAATCAAGACTTTATCATCTACTCATTTCATGAAGATACAATAACACAAAGTCGTAGAAGTCTAAGTGAACGTTTACTCCTAAAAAACAATACAACAGTTCATCAGTATGATAAAGTAATCGGCGGTGAATACTGCAAGTATTGTCCATATGCAAAACCATTCGAGAGTGGGCAATTGTGCATAGATCGTGTTAATTATATGAAGGGAAAGTATAAAATTACTGAAGAAGAGGCTAGGCAAGATCAATATATATCTGCCTTCTGCAACGCACCTTATTTCTATGATGAAACAAATGTATATACAGAAGAGGATGAACCAACCGTTATTATACATGCTGGAAAGTCCGCGTTAGTATTGTTTCATCATGTGAATCCAGTGTGTTCAATATGATGTCTCGGTGATTTGGCCGATTCATCTGAACTTAGCACAAGTACTAACATATGTTACAATTTGCTCTTTCCGTCTTTGTAAATCGTGATAACGCGCATCTTCCAGGGCCACACAAGACGGGTACTACTGCCTTACAGGCCTTTATATATGATTTACATTATAGAAATTCAACAATTTTCAGCAACGATAACCTACGAATAGCACAATATGATGAGCTTCCTGGAGTGTTTGCCAAAGAGGGTGTAATGTTAAACCTACCTCATTGTAGTTTAGAGCAGTATAAGAATAGTGGTGGACAAATGAATGCAGGAATGTGTGATCGAATGAGATATAGATTTCCTCAATTTATGCATGAAGCCTATAATAAGTCAGAAGATGTGTTGTTTGTGGCTGAAGACTTTGACAGAATAGCAATCAACAACGACAGACTAAGATTCTACTTGATTCCATATAAGAAGGTGAAGGTTATAGTTCATTATAGAAGGCTCCATGATTGGTTACCATCCTTTTATAATCAAATCGTACAGCATTACAACTTGATATACGCCAGAGCAATAGAGGATTATCCGAGCTTTGTCGATTGGCTTATTGAACATTATGATGAGTTTTTAGATGCACATGCTATTGCAGTTGCAGATCGGTATAGAAGCCAACATTATGTAACAGAAGTGGACATTATCAATATGCATGAAGTGGCTAGTACGAGTAATTTGATTGAATACTTCTTCTGCAGTGAATTAAAGGCAAACTCGACATGTAAGGCAATACATGACGGTGCTAAACCCTCCAAATCAAATATTGGTTCTGATCATGATTATGAACGACTTGCAATTAAAGCATCCCTAGCCAAGAAGATAGATACTGTGCTAGACAGACCTATAATATTAGCAAGAGCAACAAGAGGTCTCAAGAAGAAGGTAGATAGAATCAATGCTGATGAAACACTTCCAAGAATTTGTCCACCAAAGGAATTATTAGACCGTATATTACAAACTGAGATTGAACAGGAGAAGAAATTCTTTCCTTCATGGTTTCAATCTCAAGGAGGCGAGGATGTATTACGAACAAGTTTTGAAGCCGCTGTAAAGAAGAAGTTTTGCTCATTGGATGATAAGAAGATCTTAGAGTCTGGCGTATTGGATGAAGTATTTCAGGAGTTTGTTGGAGATTCAAAGGATTGGGTGTTGTGACATACTGATAGATAAGCACTTAACTAAATTATCTTCTAATATCCTTCGTCTGCTTCTAACTGTCATTAATTGTTGACCTTTTTTGCAATACTATACTAGTTGATACTTTGCCATCAAAATCTATCTCTCGATACTATCTCTGCTACCACCACTAGTAGGGCTAACTCTACCGCTAATTGTGGCGGCAGAGGCGACATTATTAGGAGGAGGAGCTGGTAACTCCGCTACTTGATAATCTTTCCCTACTCTCGTATGATGTGGTGTATAATTTTGCATCCAGTGTCCTTCCTCGTCATCACTGCCGTCCATTGGATTATCATCTCCTGTTGATCTCTGGTATATACCACCCTGTGCTGCTTGCTGTGAAGATTGCTGAGTAATTTGTTGTGCTGTCGATTCTGTATTAGTATTATTAATATGTGCACTAATATCTTGAGTAGTAGTACCACTAACAGAATTCATAGCCGAACGAATAAGCTCCATATCCTCATTAAATGCCTGTCTCTGTGCAGAGTCTCCTACTCTCTGCCGTTTGGTATCATGATCTTCTTTGCTACTTTCACCCTTAACCATGATAATATGATGTTGTTAATTATGGTATATTAGGTATAGAAGTTACTATCGTAAGTACACTTCCGCTACTATGTTGAAGACTTTAACGGCATATGAGGCTTATTCTTAGCTTATTGAAGGTAATAAGAACCTACCTTCTTTCATAAAGCAAGAGGTTGATGGCAGAGAAGAGAGATGTATTGATTGTAATACTGGAGGGGGGGAGGCAATATATACCACATACCTGCAATATAATACTGGCAAAGGTGTAGTCCTATCATTGTTAACGTTGTCCTGCCTTGAAGCGCTCTTGAGTGAGGTATCAGTATCTTTTTTTATTCATCAATCAATCATTGAGAGAAATCAATAAATGGAAGAAATTGCAACTACTACATCATCAGCGTCATCTCCCCAACGTCGGCTAGGATTATTACAATGTCCAAATGCTCAATCTCTTGGCTGGGGTGATGGTCAAGTTGTCGCAACTTCTTCATTTAATGGCGAGGATATCAATGTCAACAACAATCTAACTTCTAAAGAGGAGGAGATAAGTGATGTATCCTCCTTTCTTAATAGTAGTTTGAAAGCAGAAGATATAGTTCAAACAACAAATAATGAACAGAAAGAAGTCGATGGTATTGATACTGTATCTTCTTCTAGAAAAAGACCTCGAGCTGCTTCTACACAGCAAATATCAGATGAAGAAACTCAAGAAGCAATGAAAGACGGAGTGGAGGAAATTGATACATCATATACATCAACACCTGAGAATAAACCACTACATTTATCAGTAACTCTGGATTACGAAAAGCAACCAATAAAGAACAGCATTGATCCTAGTTCTATGAAAAGAAGTCAGATTCTTACAATAACATATCACGGGAAATCGTCGGCCTCTTCTGATTCTTCTAGAATACCAATGAAAGATTATACATCTACAGTTGTGGGTACCATATCTGGTAAAGCAAGAATCGAGCTATTGCCTGAAGATAGTGATAAAAGTGTTGAAACTAGAGAGGTGTCAGAGACTATATCAGTGGATCTTTTTGGTTATAGAGTGTCACATTCTTGCAAAGACAATAACAATCACAACACAATCGTTATAAATCGACCAGATGAATGGATGAACTCGCTTCCAATATCAGTCATTTGTCAGCATTCTAAAAAAAGTAACCATCAAACAACTTATCCTGTCATTCTACGGATACGAATACAATCTATAGAAGATGATGAAGATAAGAATAATGATATTGAGAGTACAACTAATAATAATGAGAGTAGTAGCTATTACAGTGCATACCCCGAAGAAACATATCAACTCAATGTATTACCACCAAACTCACTCTATCCTGGGAATTATCTTGCCGCTGGAAGTGGAGTTTGTACTATATTAGAACCATGGAAAGGCACTCTTGATAATATTACAGCTGAAGTAACAGATAGTATTATGAATAACAAGCCAAACAGAACCAATAAAATACTAATATGTGGGGCAAAGGGGGTTGGTAAATCAACTCTTCTTCGATATGCTACAAATAGAATCTTATCATTGCAACAACCTGTGGCTATATTGGATCTTGACTGCGGTCAAGCTGAATTGAGCCCTCCTGGGATGCTTACATTGACTATCATATCAAAACCACTTCTATCTGACCCACCTGTGCACATGGTATGTGGTGGTAGCTGTGATCATTATGGAAGTCGAAGTAATAATGCAGATGAAGATTGTATAAAACATGAAGCAGCCTACTTTTTTGGTGATATCACGTCCAAGGCAGATCCAGATACTTATATTCAAATGGCATCTCAGCTCATGCGGAGATACAATCAACTTCAAGTAAAACAAAAACATGGAAGCGCCAATATCCCATTATTAGTCAATACCGATGGCTGGGTGAAAGGTTTAGGGTATGAGATATTATCTGCCATAATTGGAGTTGTAAATCTTGGTCATATCATTCAAATCAATGGTAATACAAAAGCAAAGACTTTCGATATGTCACCATCAAACAGTGGTAGTCTGATTCATGTTATTCAGTCGTTTGATGAGAGTTCACTTCCAGCTCTTGATGATGATAATCGATCATGTCGCTCGACGGACAGTCGCAATTCATCTACTGGCCCACTATTAGCTTCGTCATCAGATCATCGCATACATAGACTGTGTTCTTACTTTTTAGGAGGTTATGATAAGATGATAAATCTACGCTCTCGTATCCCTGGAAATGAACACGAGATGATTTCTTTCCATAAAGAAAAAGGACTCTGTGATCCTAGCAATATCATCGGCTTGACACTGGCATCCATGAGACCCTATGCAGTACCATTTCAGTCTGTGAACTTATACCCTCCATCAGGTTTGTTGGATAATATAACAGAGATTAGACCTCTGGCAGGAATGCGAGGTGACTTGGCGAGCAACGATGTGATTGAGTGTTTAAATGGCTCCATTGTTGGTTTATGCACTAAACAAGATACATTTGATGCACCTTTTATGAGCTGCAGTGATGGATCGGGTGTCCCAACACTCAATTGTATCGGTCTTGGAATTGTTCGGAGTGTTGATCACAGCAGAAAACTATTCTTTGTGCTCACTCCTGTTCATCCACAATTGCTTGCCAATGTGACATCACTAGTGGGCGGAAATATCAGTCTTCCGTTAGAGTGCGCTTATCGCGGTGTACATGCAGATTCATTTCCATTCATGTCTTGTAGTCATACGCTAACAAATTCAACTCTCGGGATGGGTGCTATGAAGTCTAGGAATAACTAATAAGTAATGGTACCTTTGTGGTCTCGATAGAACATTACTACTTATCAATAAAGTGCTCGTTCTCGAGAGACAGTCCAGACTTTTGCTAACGAGTGGAATTCACCCTGCTCTCCAAATTCATCTATGCCCAGTTCCTTTACATCTGTCATGAGCTTTCTGCTAAACTTTATGCCTTCTCTTAGTACTCCTCCACTGTCAACTGTTACTGCAGACAATGTTACATCAACCCCAGACTTCTCTAGATCATCAATAAGTTCTTCATGTGGCACTTTCCACAGAGGATATTGTAATTTATACTGTTTGAGTTCCTCGTCTCTCCACTGTCTAATGTGATCAAGGTGCAAATCACCAAAGACGAGAGTAATATCACAATCTTGCACTTGTTTATGAATGGCAGCGATCCCTTTTTCAATGCGACTTATGTAAGACTCTCCACTACCCCGTCGTAGTGGCACGCCAAGTAATGGAACACCAAGATGCTTTGCTTGTCGAACTACATCCTCTATCGGTACCTCTTGATGAGCAATAATACGACTCTCAGCGTCAAATGTTGTCAGTAATATGAGATGAAATTGAGATGATGAAGTCATCCTCTCCTTTACTAGTTGACGAAGAGTCAAGTAACTATCTTTACCAGAACTCCAGAATAAGATCTTGACTTGTGAATTGGGAGGTATTGAATATAGTGAAGCAAACAAAGGATCATCTCCATCACTCGCGCCTTCAAAGAGGAATGCTGGTTGTTGTATGTGTTTCGCCTTATCTTTGACATTCTCATGGTTATATGGACAGTGTCGACAACCACTTCCACAGCACTTTCCACGCTTCTTAATGGCATATTCCGTGTACACACTATATCCAGTTGATGGATCAGTATAGAAATCTGTCTTTGCCGAGCATGCTTCTTCGTGTAACTTCGAGTAAGTACATGCCACGTCCTCAATATCAGGTACAAAGGTCTCGGTCTTTTTTGTAAAATCAATCTTTGACCAACCTTTGTTTTCCCCTGGCATAAATGGCAGCTGTTCAAGAGCATCAACTACCTCAGCTTCTCCATCATAAGCACATCTAGCCAATATAGCTATACCTTCTCTGAGACCTGGACCTGGTCTAGCAAAGTATAGGTTGCCATCAGATGCATATATATATCGTTTGTTTGAAAGGCCCGCAGTGGCTCGAGTTGCTTTACAGCAGCTCGTGCATCATCTTCATTTCGTATCATATCAAATCCACAGCAACCAATTATCACAACATCTGGGTCGCTATCATATATCTGTTGCCAATCGAGTTGAATTGATTTCCTTGTACCCTTGCCTTCTGACGGCAGGGGTAAAGCAGAGGAGCAACCAGCATATTCCAACATATCAGTAATCCAGTGACCAGCATCAAATGGAGGATTAAGCCACTCCATGAATAACACTTTAGGTTTCTTATCCTTCTTTGATAATGATGTTGCTTGTAGTATCTGATTTGTATCATGCCAAAATTGTTTACTTAATTCTATTCCTCTCTCTTTTACTCCACATGCATCTGCCACCGTTATAAACGTATCTACAACTTCATCCAAAGTCTCAGGTTCTAAAGACAGCACTTTACATTTTGGCAAATTGCATGCTACTTCACTGTCTACTGCATCTTTAGCCACTGCACATACATCACAAAGACTCTGTGTTAGAATGATGGTAGGATTACAATCTGTGAGAGCTGTGTCGTTGAGATTGTATAATGATATGCCATTGTGAACTGAAGATTTGACAGCTGCATCAATTGCTGCTTGTGATTGTATATGAGGATCAATTTGACTAACTGTTAAAGTAAGTGGTGGTAATGATGATGATGTTTCATTATCATTGCAAGTGTTGTTTTTATCACTTCCGTCAACTACTAACGGAGATAGAGAATTATATAATGGATGAGAAGATCCGAAATCGCATTCATGAGTGATTCCAACAATACAGCGTTGCAAGCCCAGAGATATGCATATATCAGTTGTGGAAGGTAGGAGAGAAGCAATTCGTAGAGGTTTGGTTGTCATGTGATTTGTAGTGATTTGACTGTATTTACCTTATATCAATATATTCTCCAAAAGAATGATGGTGCTGCTCTGTGTATTCTTTCGTCGACCGAGTGAGTGAGTCTACTGTATATTCTGTCAGACCATTATGCCGCTGCAATCCACTATTTGATGGCAAGCATAAGCAGCATGCAATTATAGCATATCGTACGATACACTCAGACTCTCATAAAAAGATAATACCGTATCTTGCAAGTGGTATCCTTTTATGAGAGTCTGAGAGTCTAGTACTATTTACTACTTGATTGCTGTGGCCAATGACGAGCCACTATTGCACCATAACTTTGCCTCTCTCATACTGGCCCTGATCAACTAACAATAAGTATGAAGGCCGTCCTACTGACAGTATCAGCTCTTTTAGCTGTGCTATCAGTAAATGCTGCCATACCTACATCATTTGTTGATATACATTTAATCACCTCCGACTCTGACTCTGGAAGTCTTGAAAAGGGTTAGTGGTACTTGTGTTTTTGTTTATATGTTGCCGTGTTATTACTGTAATGTGATACCCTTTGTGTTTGATATACTTGTTTATATCGATGCCTTATTTTCATGGCTACTGAGTTGGTGCTTATGTGTATTTGTTTTGTATTATGTAAACTGAACACATCTCATGTACCATTCGCCTCTCTGCACAACTACACAACAATAATAGGTTACCTCTTTCGAGTACCCGCATCGGGAGCAAACTTTAGCAGTAATCCACCAAAGGCACCTGGTAAATGGACAGATAATAAAGCTCTAACAGGCGGTGCATCGTCCAACGAGGCAAATCAAATTAATGGTGTAACATCCAATGTCAAGTCTTCATCTTCTCACCCCGCACACAGACTCAGTTTACCACCATCTTCAGATGAATTCCTATGTAATGAGGCACTTGGCACAGCTGACTATGAAAATCCATCAGGTAATTCAGCATCTAATGTTTTTGATTCTGATACATTGCTAAGTGGATATGAAGGTGGATACATATTAGTACCTCGAGGACATTGTACATTTGAAGCAAAAGCCCGATCGGCACAACGGTTAGGTGCATCAGGTGTTATAGTGCGTAATACATTAGATTCGCGGTATAGTTTAATTGATAAAGATGCAGATACCGCTGGTGAAGATTTTGATTATCCAGATTGGGGCAATACTGTCTGGCCAAGGGAGAAGAATGATTATGAATGCGGCACAAACAAGGCTGCCGATAATGTTGGTATGCGTGCTGAGATTAAGACAGATAAATTATACTTTTATCCACCGCCATATGGAGAGAATAATGACCTATTGCTCTCAGGACCTGCTGTTGATGGTAACTTGTGTGCCAAACTCATGGTTGGAGGAGAAGGAATGGACACCTTCGAAACGTATTGTCCGAGTGAACGTTGTCTACTAACAGGAAGAAATGCCAGTGATGATGGTTCTAAGTTAGAGGCATGTTGTGCTTGGGATAAATGGATCACCATGTCATCTGATGGAGATGATGATGGAGATGCAGTTCCACAGCATAGAGAAGAGAAGATTAAAATCCCTGCATTGTTCGTTACCATGGAGAATGGAGATGAGCTTTATGATATTATTAAAGATGCGGAGAAGAATTCTGGTGGTAGTAGTGTCCAGTTTGTTAACGTTGTACCATATGCTCGGTGGTACCCTTCAGTGCATTTTTCATCTATTGCTGTCTGGGTTTTAACCATTATTACATTGTGGTTTGCTTCGTATAAGTCGGCAGAGGAGTATAGGACAAGGTAAGAAGAAGAGAGAAGTATAAGTGTACACTTTTTAATATTGCAATCAACTAACAAACGCAATCAATATCAAACAGTTGGAAGAGGATTAGCAAGGCAGTGAATGAAGGAGTTCTTGTATTCCAGAGAAGTGCTACTAACACAAATGCCACTGGCAGGGAAAGGGCAGAGACTGAAGATACTGTTGATTTGGAAGATGAGAATGATTTACAGCTAGCTCCTGAATTGGAAATGACAGAACAGCAGCAACAAAATGGGAGTACTTCCACTGGCGTTCAGAATGGAGAGACAGCGCCTACTGATGCCCCAGAAACAGACAATCAATTCACAATCTCATCGCCTAATGCTTCCTTTGATGCCGATGATGCAGATGATTTTGTTGGAAATGGTAGCGCTCCTGCCACCAATGGTGAATCGGATTCGTCATCATTTGCACCTGTAGGAGCGCCACGTTCTGATGAAGCTGCTAGCAACGCTACCACCAACAACTCTACACAACAACCTCAACGAGTTGTCAACTTACAATCAAGTTCAGTTACGTCTGCTATGCAGACTATGGATCTCAATTCGTATCATGCAGTCCTGTTTGTTGTATTCGCCTCGGCTTTTCTCTTCATCTTATTCTTCTTTGATTTGTACAAGATTGTACGAGTCATTTATGGATTGGTTGGTTCATATGCCATGATACAAGTGATGATTTACCCTTTCATGAACCTGTTATCATCTAAATATCTCAAAGAGGACATGTCAAAGAAATTACAAAGTACTGCCTTTGGAGATCTACCTGGCTGTCGTGGTGTATACTTTAAATGGATTGACGTTTTAAGCTCTGTGATTGGTTGGACTTTGGGAATTGCATGGATTGCTGTTGGCTTTAGCACAGTGCAACCGATGAACAACTTTTATTATTGGTTTCTACAAGATGTGATTGGGGTCTGCGTCTGTGTTTTGGTACTCTCGCTGATTCACATCAATACAATCATGGTTGCAACAATCCTCCTCGTCTGTGTGTTCATCTATGACTTGTTCTATGTCTTCATCAGTCCATACTTCTTTGGCAATAGTATCATGGTTGAGGTTGCTCGTGGTGGCTCAAATGACCCAACACTCTGCGAGAAGTATCCCGATGATTCGAGATGTCGTGGTGCTTTGGCTCCTCTTCCAATGTTATTGGCTATGCCCTGGTTTAATGACTTTAGAGGTGGCTTCAGTATGATCGGTTTGGGAGATATTATCCTTCCTGGATTGCTCATTAGCTTTGCAGCGAGATATGATGCCTCGAAAGAGCTAGTGAGGAAGTGTAACCAGACGAGCAGAATTCGAAGTGGTGAGAATACAGCCCATGAAGGAACAACTTCTTTTGAGATGGAGGGAGAAGCATCCAACGAATCTAGCGATGGTGGTCGTGCAGGACGTTATCATTACCATCTTGGACGTGTATTGAAAGCGCTATTCCATGGCTATTTCGGCCCCCTTATGATATCCTATGGTGTTGGACTTTTTATTGCCTATGCAATGGTGTGGACTATGAATCAACCTCAACCTGCACTACTATATCTAGTACCCTGTTGTCTTGGTACAATGCTTTTCTTGGGTTGGCGAAAGAGAGAGCTTGGTGAATTGTGGAACGGTCCAAAGATCATGAAGAAAGCTAATAAAATGGTAGCTGTTTCTACAAGAATTCCCGAAGCTCGGGTTGCTGCACAGGAAGAAGCAAATGTAGCTGAGACGACATCAGCTGTGTGATTGGGATATAATTATGCTGTGTTTTATGTGTGTGTATGAAAGTAAACATTTTAAGCCCATTTCTTGAATGATAGACATTAGTTTAGTCCCCCTAGTATGTTGTCGCACATTCAAGCCAACATTGTTCTTGCTGCACAAATAAACTTCACTCTTCTTCTTGTGACACATCAGGATTATGTTGTTCATGTGGTGGATACACATCAAGAGGCGGTCCAGGTGGGGGGGATGTTGGCGGGGATATCGTAGCATAACTATCACGATGCTGTTGTTGCCAATACTCAGGGGATGGAGGAGGGTAAGGAAATGAAACGCCTTCTGGTACACCTACAGAATAATCTTGAGAGTGATCAGCTCGTGTAAGTGACTCGGGGATGAGGCCCGATTGTGCTGCCAGGGCTTGAGCCTGTTGTTGCTCGAGCATGCGGCGTTGTGCCTCGTGTTGCTGTTGAAGACTCTGCATTTGTTGAGCATGTCGATGCTGGAGGTCATAATGATAAAACATCTGCTGCTGCCGATTATAGTGGTCTTCAGGAAGGAATTGTGGCCTGTTCGGAGATCCTTGATGAAGCTCTTGACTCTGATATGAGTAGCCACTAACACTACCAGCATCACTGTATTGCTGTTGAGAATAATAGTGCATTGGACTTTGCGGACTAATAGAGCCACCAGACGTTTGAGAGTGGTAAAGTATATGTTGATTACCAGTGGCACTCAAGTGCGATCCACTACGAGGACGACGTTGTTGATGATGATGCTTGTGCTGCTGTTGACGAGAGTAGTCCTGACTTGGATTCTGGTGGATGAAACGACCTACTTGTTGACGACCTCGATTTCTTGTGGATCCTCTTGGCGACTCTTCGTATGTCTTCTTTGGAGTATGATACTGTTGCTTCTTGGGTTGTCTGTGGTGAACTGTAGCTACTGATACAGGAAAGGATATTTCAGGTACCCTGGGTTGAGCTACAACATTCAAATCGACGATAGAGAAGTTGATTGACTTATTCATACTCAAAGGAGGATCAGGCGTACTCTCAATACCATCCTGAAATTGAGAGTAAACATATGATTGGAGAAAAAATATGAGAGTATGTACATCACATGCATCTTTATATAATATCAACATTCAATTTACTTACCGGATACACACTCATCTTGCCCCATTTACTAACACCCAATCTCAAATGCTTTCCTTGATATAACTCCATGGTACAGTTTCTCAATACAATCGCACCTTTATCATTCGATACTTTACGTAATAGATCAATCTGTTCATCTCTCGCACGAAGACTAATTGAACCAGTCTCATCACCTACTTCTACCTCGGCAACGAGAACACGAGATCCATCTACACGATATTTATCTACAACTAGTTCTACCTTACCAACGAGTAGACAAAGGTTGAAGCCATCTCTTGGAGGTTGTAATCGACTTTGATGAAACTTGCCAGAAAGAGGTGTCTGTGTATGATGTTTGAGGGTAGGAAGTACACTTAGATTCGTAGTTGCCCAAGCATTAGGCTTCACTGGAGGTGATCCTGGAGAACTAACATCTTCATTCTGTTGAGTACCATCATCTTTTAATTTTGCAAGTTCATCTGCAAGTTTTTTCATATCTATGTCATATTGAGATCGAACCAGCTTATCAACATTAACATATGTTGCTCTACGAAGAGGCATAGCTGCCTTAATAGGTTGTGAACCTCCTGCTACTGCCGCCGCTGAAGTCTCCATATTATTTAGCATTGAAAAGCATTTATGAAATCTTGGCCTTCAACCGCCCGGCCGGGCGCAGGGCGTATCCTTTTATTAATTTTGGGAGGTTGCGGCGACATCTAACTGAACAGACTGTCGATCGTGTTGGTGAATGATACAGGCATGTCGTTAGTTTTATAGCTGTGTATGGCCTGCGGGTGGTAAATGGAGAGTTAAATATATTCGTTGCATAGTTGGAGGATAGGCGAAAAAGTGGCCCAATTTATATAGCTAGACTTCTTGATTGCAACAACACAGCATGACAGTTTCACTTGCTTTGCTATTACTACTGTTCTTATGCTTTAGTTGTGTAGCTGCTGATAAGTATTGTGGAACTGACTTGGAAGGTAAGCTCTTTGAATGCCAATGGTAGTATATATCTATTATGATTGTTGTTGCAAATATCCATGTTACTTTTGCTCACATCATGTCTTATTTACTGATACATCATACCATCCTATTACATCAAATTAATATATACATTATTGGTAAATATATTACTACATACATTATTGGTATAATTAGATGCTCAAACTAAGTGCTGGCAACCGTGCAGTTCAGACGCTGACTGCTGTTCGAACTCTATGGATTGCTTTGAGACTGGATCATCATGTGGTAGTTCGGATTTGAGTGGAGATAATCATTTCTTTTGTGGCATAAGTTGGTGGTAAGTGTTTAGCTATAACCTCATGTTTCGAGAATACCTGATATGTGATCTCCGCCGTTGTTGACATCTGATCTTCGTTTCTTCTTTGGCCATATAGCGATGCAGCATACACGTGTAGTACGTCGTGTCAGAACGCAACAGGATGCCCCGATGGTCAATCTTGCTATGCAGATATCCCATGCAACTCAGACTCGCCAGGAACTCCGCCACCTCTTCCTCCACCTTCTGTTACATCAACTAATCAATTTTGTGGTAGTTCAATGTCTGATGCTAAGAGTTCATGTTGGCAGCCGTGTCCGAATGGAAATGGGGACTGCTGTGGAGGATTTTCTTGTTTTGATACGTCTACACAGCCAGAATCAGGAGCAACATGTACGAATTCAGACTACTCAGGTACCAATCACTTCTTTTGCGGTTCTTCGTGGTGCGACGCAGCATATTCATGCACGACTGCTTGCCCTAGTGGATCGAATGATGAGTGCCCAGGTGATACAAACTACTGTTATGCCGATATACCTTGTGTGGCTGGAGGTAGTCCACCACCGGATGTACAACCTGTTCCGTCTATCTTCTCAAAGTACTGCGGTAATACGTTTGAAGAGGCTTCAGACTTATGTTGGCAGCCTTGTTAGGATGATGGTGACTGCTGTGCAGGGCAGACGTGTTGGACGGACGTAGATGATTGTGTATATGACAAGAATATAGGAGCCGATCACTTTTTCTGTGGATCAGACTTCTGTGATGCAGCAAACAACTGTCCTAAACCGTGTCCTAGCGGGTGGGATATTGAATGCGATGAACCTGGACAGCGCTGTTTTGCCAACGTGCCTTGTAATGCAAATATAGAAGCACGATCTGCTGACATTCTCAGATATGGATTGCCTGAGAAAGCCATGTTATTACTGCGCGAATACAAACTAGAAGAGGACTACACCACTGCAACAGAGCAAACATCAAATGCATCGTCTGTGTCAATGTCAGGTAACTCATTCCCTTTTGGAGTATTCTTTGGATTATCTCTCATTGGCTTGATAGGTTTAAACATCTTTTGGGCGAGGAATACCAATACTTGAGTGAATTAAGAAGATCAAAATATGTCAATAATAGTCTAAGAAGTATGTATAATTGTATAATCAATCGTATTTGTACATTAAAAGTGATAACACAATTATCCAATGCCGAAAAGGTTTCAAACTGTTTACCAAATACAAAATCGGCAGTAATCTGATATTGTTTAATTAAAGCCAGTTGTTTCTCGCAATTCACGACAACTGTTAACTTGTCATTCATAAGTATTGTAATACTATCTCATATAACTCAAGATTATCATCATGGTGAAGATCTCTTTTTAACAATATATAAACCCCCATCACCACAACCAAGTGTAACAGCATATGAAACTGATTTAAATCCAATAGATAATCTTTGCAACCCCTCCTTTCCATCTAATATAGTACCAACTTCTAACATCATTCGATATATTATACCGACATCTTTTTCTGATAAACTACCTGACGGAGGTTGAAGAATTGTCCCATCTGCTGCACGAAGTATAGCATGTCCAATCTGCTGAGGTACACTGTCGAGATCAATAACTTTTGATGGTTGTGGTGGTAGTTGTTGTTGCTGTTGTTGTGGTTGTTGTGGTAAATTTTGTGTAGCACTACTTCTATTGGCAGATATTGTGGATGATTCAGACATTATTGCTAACACTATAATCCTTATTTATATCTCTTCATTTAATAAAATTAGAATAGTAGGTAATGGTTAATCTCGAATAATCCGCATTAATTTCAATTTCTACACTCTCATAAGATACCAGCCGACCGACCCTTGAACAAAATTATTGACTGTTTGTAGTACGCTTACTTGCATATTAATGAGGAGGATATCGTTTTAGATAGGTTAGATGCCTCAGTGATATAGCGGGCTACATATATCAATCAATTATTGACTACATAAGTGTGTGTTTTAGTTGTGCATAAAGATACGAAACTACAACAATCAAACACATAACACAACATTATGATAATAATAAGAAGAGCAGCAAATCTTGGAGTACTCCTCGTCATACTACTATTGTTCGTATGCAACAACTCGTTTGTAAGAGGAGCATGTGAAGTAGAAGCAGACCTTGACTTTGAAAGTTGTGATCTTAAACACTTGACAGACTCAGCGTTGGCGGTAAGTAGTCATTTAATGTCAATATTGTTTGATACTACATGCAAATGCTTAAATTTTAATACCATCAACATGTTCTACTTATCCTCACATACCAACAAAATACAGGACATTTGCAATAGGATTGGACTAGACATAGTGGAGCATGTATTGCCCTATGTATTAGAAGAAGAAGAATCTGATGATGATAATGCCGATGAAAATAGTAGTAGTAACAAAGATGATACAACAATAACAAAAACATATACGCATGAAGAGTATGTCCTTGGAGCAGAAGAGTGCCTTAATATAGAAGCTGAAATGATTGAATTAGAAGAGAGCGACCCTAATTATCTAGATCAGTTGGAAAGAGAATCACTTGCCGAAGATCCAGAAATTGTTGCAGAAATCATAAGTGATGTATTAAGACAAGATGAAAAGCTTTTGAAGGATATAGCAGAAAAGTTATTAAAAGATGCTCCTGATGTTGTCAAAGAAATGGAGGGTATGCTGGGTGATGAGAAGTTGAATACACGTCCAGATGTTGTTGGATTTGTTATTGCAACGTTACTCAGTGTCCCAGATCAAGATAACGCCATATCGATATTGGATGAATTTGACAATGCACTAGCAAAGTTATTTGATGGGACTGAAGAAATATACGATGAGACCCAAATTGGTAATGGTGATGAGCTATAGTGAAAGCTATAAGTGTACAACACAATTAAAGTTTGGTTACACTATCATCATAACAGTTTGTGGGTATATGTATTGATCCATCGTCGCCAATATGACATAGTTGTCCATGACCTACAATGCCTATTGATTGACCTGCTAAGTATCCTCTTAGCTCTTGTTGTTCTCCTTCATCTTTGTTAAGTAGAATTGACAATGCTTGTGACATTTGTTCGCTTGTTACAGTGCTCGATACTTGCTTTATCTTCTCGACTCCGTATGTATAGATTACTCTATTAATGAGCTCCTTACATCTCTCTTGGTGCTTAGACTGCTCTTCTATTATTCTGTTTGATTTTGAAGCAAACTTTCCAACTATAGAAAGGATTTGCATACTATTCATACTTGCGCCAACTTCAAATGAGCCATCATACTTCCTTAGTCTTCCTCTTCGGCATGTTTGCGATGATTCTATCACCACCTTTGCTTTCTTGTTTGAAATAGTTAGAGCAGACTTATCTTCGTCACCAAAACTATTGTTTTGGCTGATTTCCATTGCTAGCCTTTTCATACATTTATGATACTCTTCTGAACCGCAGGTATGACCTTTGATAACTCGTAAACCGAATGCACGTTGGACTTCTGATTGATTGCATTTCAGCTCCTTTAAATTGTTTTTTAATGTAACTACATTGTTATTGGAGACTTCAGAAAGATGCCTAGCCATTGTAATGTAGTGGCTGCCGGATTAAGTCTAATGACACCCGCATATAAGTCTACTTTATTTTGAAACTCGTCTCCGCTTAGAGTGAGACGAAATGGATAGAATGAGGATATCAGTTTGGATTCATGCTCCTCGTGCAATGCAGTTAATGATGATAAACATATAGCCAACGAAGCAGATGACCATCCTAGCCTCGTACCATCAATAGATGAGAATTGAAATGCTCGACGAGCAACAAGTGCCGCTGACAAACGCATAAAGGGTAAGTGTCGATGCATGATAAGTAATACAGTTCAACAGATAACACTCACCGGCTGTCGCATTGATTCTGTCCAACTTTCTTTGCTTTATATCATTAAAGTCGACTTGCTTAAGAAAATGTAGGACATTTCTATTCAAACTACTACTTGGAGATTTGTATTGGTAGTTTCCAAACCCTTGCATCCAAGTTTCTATATCATTTTGATTGCTTTGTGATTTGTGAGTTGATTTGTGTTCGTCATCGAATGGTCTAGATATCTTTAGTGAAGGTGGTGGAGATTGAAAACTAATTGCATTTGCCAATTGCTCTATAATTTGATAAGGACTTTTGCCCAATTGCAAAGTATGCTCTGATATTGTACCATCTTTCTTCTCAATTATAAATAGGTAGCTATCATCATATGATACCGATGATGATTGCTGTCTCAATGAGATATCATTCGGAGCTAACTTAGATGATGAAGAAAAGGTAATAAAGTCATGATCTTCCATTCTATCTGATAATGATTGGACGAGTCTCGCTTGTTGCTTCCGTACTTCTTCTGGATGTCGTCGAAATCTATTACGATGCAAGGCGTTTTACAATTTGAGAGAAGATGAAGAGAGATTGTTAGTAACTTTAGAGAACACTTGAATGCGCATGATATACAAACGTGGACTTTCCTATCAGGGTGCACCTCGAGGAGAAATGCTCGTCTGAGTCTTTGTATATATTTACTTGCCATCAGTTATGTATTTACTTGCCATCAGTATGAGAGAAGTATCGCAAATCGCAAAGTAAGTGGTGAAATTGTCTTGTCGTGATGACTAATCCAAATAACCACCAACCACGAGCTGCATGCATCTACCCTACAATAATATCAATCAGCTTATCATATATATCAAGACCATACCATGGTCCTCCTCCTTTCATTCGGATCAAACACCCTTGAATCCTTATTCATTTTAGAGTTGCAAAAGGATACCTTTTTTTCCTCTTCGGCATCTTCTGCTTTCAGGAAGCTGCGGGCATTTGCGCTTTCGGCGATACGGTATCTTTCACATGAAAACTCAACGCATGCCGTGATCTCGTTTCATCTA
>Ga0075437_14114_pt1 | contig 23880 bp, 22 predicted proteins | sample MintriMetagenome_FD_74266 | JGI IMG/M metagenome (GOLD analysis project Ga0075437, IMG submission 74266) | Marine eukaryotic communities from Monterey Bay, USA to study complex ecological interactions - Minidiscus trioculatus and... | ecosystem: Environmental > Aquatic > Marine > Unclassified...
GTTCATTAATACGTTTCATTTGCATTTCTTTAGTGCGATCCATACCGGGTAATTTAGAAACAAGTTCATCAACCTTGGCTGATTTGGTTAGTATATCTTGAGCTAGATTTTGTGTTGTTTGGACATCTCGTTCATGTTCTGTTTCAATTAGTAGCTTTGTATATTGTTCTTGTGTCAATGGAAATTTGATATCCTTCTTTTTAGGAGGTGTATCTTCGGCCTTTTTTTGTTTTGCGTTCAGCTTTATTGATAACCTTGGCTTTGGTTTATTGTTATTATTATTCTTTGGATCTAACTTGGCAAGCTCTTGTAGTACTTCAATACTTAAATCTTCAATGTCTCCGTCGGAGTAGACACATCTACGGTCTAATCCATTTTCTATGAAAAAGATAAGGATTGATCATTAGACATATGATGTGCACATTATATAGATATAACTGAGCAAATAGAGACTTGTAACTCTTCTTACCTGCTAATGGTCTGGTTTCTACCACCTTTCCGGTATACCATCCTGTATTAAACTCTTTTCTAAACTCATAGCCAACGTCTCCTAGTTCAGGCTTGCCGGCTGTAGGCTTGTCTCTGTTCTTTAGTTTCAGATGTTTGTGCACTTGTTGGTTGTTTATCTTTTGCAGTATTATCATCCAATTCAGTAAATCTCTCAACCAACTCTTTAGCATACGGCTCATCATTCAAATATGCCATAATAAATGATTCATAATCTGGTTCTAACAAATCAAATGCTCGTGATGGATAATAGTCCATATTCAATTTGTTTAATAGTATATCCTTTGCAGTAGGCTTGGTACCTAGTTCTTCTATATCATCTTTATCTTTAAATGCTGTTATTGGTACTATTGTTTGTTGTTGAGTTGTTGATGTTGTATGCCAGGTGTTTCGAGTGATTCAGGTGCTACTGCATCTCGTACTCCTCGTAATGCCTCGAAGAGAGATAGTGCAAGACTATCAATTGAATCCTGGTAGGTGCGCGTTTCGTAGTTCATGAAGATGAAATAGAGATGATTACAACATATGTTAGTACATGTGGTTTACAAAAACAATCAAATAGAGGGAAGTAAGGCTACTCATAAAACTTACTTGTACACATGTCACTGGATCAATCTTAGATTGTTGTTGCTGCTGTTGACTATCGGGCAAAGCCGCTGAAGAAGAAGAATCTAATACTGATGACATACTACCTAACCTCTACCTTTATCAGTTCCTCTCACAATGATTACATCAAGAGTACAACACAATCAACTCCTCACCTCACGCACCGCGCCTGCTGGTGATCCATTCGTCATAGAAGCACCACCAATTTAACTTAGCCTTTGTTTGTAGCAGTTCCTGTCTCGATTATCGTACATCAAGAGGCTATATACGTACAATACATTAAGTAACATCCCTTTTCATACTACAACCTACAACAAGTACCTAATAGCGATTGACCCAGCCATTAGGCATCTGAATTTTTACACATAATTTTGTGTTTATTGTGGAGTTAGTTATTGCAAAATGGCGTCATCTCATACATCCTCATCCACGTCGAGATTTAGCTGTCCATGTCAACGTATACCATTATCATTATCATCGGCAACATCTGCAGAGTATGGTGATGTGGCATCACTTGCTCGTCGTATGAAGAACAATAACAATAATAGCACATCTAAGAAAATAAATAATGGCGGTAGAAATGATAAGAATGATAGTATAATTGCTGGTGGTATATCTAACGGCGGCATCACTCCATTACATTTGGCAGCACAGCATGGTCATCCGGCGGCGGTATCAATGCTGTTGAAGGAGGGTGGGTTAGATGTTGATACTGGGTTGCCACCGATTAAGGACTATGAAGGGGGTAGTAGCAACAATGTTTCGTCAGGTGCAACTCCACTTCATAGAGCTTCATTCTCTGGAGCAATTTCAGCTATGCAAATCTTACTATCATGGGGTAGTGATAACAGTAGTAGCAGTGGTAGTACAACGAATAAAAGACAAGCTAATTTGTTGGCTTTGGATACAAGTTTTGGTGATAAAAAGACTCCACTTCACAAAGCAGTGGCCGGAGGACGTCCATTAGCTGTACAATTACTCATAAATGAATTGCAAAAACGTGATATAATACAAGAAGCAATGCAAACTAAAGACGCAGCTGGAAAAACTCCTTTACAACTTGCAAGACAATATACATCCATGAATGAAGAAGAGTTGGAAGTTGAAAGACAGTCAGTTAGACGATGGGATGTTGTAGCTGGTAATGAAAATGCAGATTGGCATACATGTTTACGATTATTAGAGGCTGCATCCGCAATTGATGACACAAAAACTTCTCGAGTAGTAAAAGCAACACAACAAAATCTCATACCAACTACTTCCAATAAGCCAATGGATACCATGAGTATGCCAGCATATTGTGTTAACGGAGATGATTGTGAAGATGGACGATGTGGTACATCTGTTTGGGAGGATGCATTCCGTAGAGCATTGTCTTCTTCTATGGAAATGTCACTCAATAAGAATAATCTTTCCAAGGTGTTTACTTCTGGTATCTGTCAAGTTGTCCCGACAAGTAAGCGAGTAATAGAAGATGAGGATAATGATCAGGCAACTCGAAAGAACTCATCAGAAATAGCAGCATCTCTAGATCAAGTGCCAATGGACTGCACATCTACAGCGGATGAGGTCAATGATGATCCTTCTAAAGCAACTGAAACATCCGAAACTACTGGAAAGAAGATGGGCAGGCAATGTGATTCATGTGGAAAGCACACAGCAGCTCTTTTTCGATCTGTGAATCATCAATTAGTTTGTAAACAGTGCCGACGTTTAGCCAGTCGCCGTACAAGATAGATCCATTTACACAAGGGAGGGAGGAGTACATGAAGTTTGACTTCAAGTGATACTATCAAGAGCGAGCAGAGAAGATACCAGCAAAGTGGATGCATATTATTAGAAGAATCTCTCATAAACTAAGCTATATGCCTTTCTACTAGAGAGGAAACAAAGCCAATATTAATCGTTTCAAATGTTATTCTATTTCCTTTCCATTGCGACCTGCAATACCACACGAGATAAAATAAAACTGGTCAATGCAGCCATGTGACATAAGCCTTTCGTAGTCACTAGCTAATCACACTTTGTTGTATCTAGTAATAGGCAGTGATGATATAAACTCCTATAAATCTTAGTCAGTAGCCCGAGCTCTCAGTATCTCTCCTATCCCAGAATGTTAATAATATAATAGGCAATACGATAAAGGCGCACAATTTTTGTCACAACAATATATAACACCTCTACCACCACTCTTCTCTTCTTCTCTCCATTGCAAATAGAAAACTATGCAGCTTCTTCAAACCCTAACCTATATCATCCTTGCTACCCAATCGATATTGGTAACAGCCAAAACATTACGAGGTACAGATAATTCCTTCATAATACAAGACGATGAGAAGAATGACCATGCTCAGAGACAATTGCAATATCAAGAGCAAGAGCTTCCATGGGTAAAATATATTAATCCTGCTAAACGTGATCCTCATAGAGAATTATTAGCTGAAAGAGCATATCGTATGTTTACAGCTGGTGCAATATCATCTGATGATATTAAATCACAATCAATTACACATCATGTAAACTCTGCCATCGAGGAGGGAGCAATAGAAGGAGTAGAAGAAGATAATCTATTTGAACAAGAGGTTAATCAACTCAAGAAGGATCCACGTATTATTGGTGGATCGAATGCGGGTAGTTCGGAATTTCCATGGGCGGTTAGTATGCAGGATAGGATTGGGCATTTTTGTGGTGGGAGTTTAATTGCGAGTAATATTGTATTGACTGCGGCGTAAGTATATGTTTTGTGTATTGCTGTTCTCGTTATGAACTGCCCCCCTCTCATACTAAACTTTATTCCATACTCTCATATTATTCCACAGACATTGTCTTGGGGGTGACTACGATGTAGTTATAAATAGATCAAACCTAAACAACAACGATGGTCACAAAATACCCATGCAGAAAGAGATTGAATATCCCAGGTATAACTCGGGAAAGACTGATGGGGATTGGGCAATTTTGGTATTAGAAGAGGCCGCACCACCAGATCAACCATTGGTACGACCGAATAGTCAAGGTTCATACCCTCCCGTGGGTGAACAATTGACAGTTATGGGATATGGTGATACCAACCCCAGTGATTATGTGAGTGACTTAAGTGATAAGTTGAAGAAGGTTAATGTTAATGCAATTAGTAATGCAGATTGTGATGATTCAAGTGATGGACGCGATGATTATTATAATCAAATTACGAGTAATATGATGTGTGCTAATGTTAATGGTGGGGGTAAGGATGCTTGTCAGGTAAGGATTGTATGTAGTTGATTGTCTGTGCATATCTTGTGATCAAATTTACTCACGTATATTTTCTCTTCTCCCCTTCTCATACAACAGGGAGACTCTGGTGGTCCCCTCATCGGCACCAATAGTAATGGACAAGTGGTTCAAGTGGGGGTTGTGTCATGGGGGATAGGTTGCGCCGAGTCCGCATTCCCAGGTGTATACGCAAGAGTCTCAGGAAAGTCCGCGTTAGTATTGTATTATCATGTGAATTCATGTGTTCAATATGATGCCTTGGTGATTTGACTACTTCATTGAATTCAATGTGTCTCTATTTGATTGTCTTTGAGCCGTATGCACTAACATATGTTACAATCACCTCTCTTCATCGCATCTTCCAGAAGCCTATGACTGGATAAAGAAGACCACCTGCGCCAACGCCGTGTGTGAAGGTTTCCCAGATTACTTTGATTGTGGTGATAACCATCCCTGTGGAAATGGTGGCGGTGGTGGTGGAGGAGGAGGCAGTTCTAATACGCCGAATCCAACTCCTAACCCGACGCCCAATCCTACACCCAATCCAGTCTTTGAAGGAGGGCCGTCTCCAACTCCAAGACCAATTGGCGCCGCTGAGGACTCTGGTAACTGGAGAACAGTGTACTCAGATGACTTCACTGACAGCCGTATCGGTGAAGACCGTAATGGTAAATCCGTGTGGATACCTGACGGTATTAGCAAAAACGACGCCAAGATAGCAAGTGTATTCAAGGGCAAGTCAGGTGTTATGAACATCCAGCATAAAGGTGCCGCAAAAGCAGAGGGCATTGATGTTCGTAAAGTTAACACTTGTAGGGCAAAACTGAACTTTATGCTGATGAGATTGAAACCCTCTGACCAAGCATCTGTTCACATTTGCACTAAGAATAAGTGTAATAAAGTCGCTAGCTATGGTTGTAAGCCACGAGGACAAGGAGGTAAACAGTGCAAGAGATGGTACTCTGAGACAACTCAGGCCGTGTCTGTCAAGAATGCCGAAACTGCTGAAATCAAAGTCAGTATGAACGGTCAAAGTAACAAAGCTGATTTTCACATTGACTTGCTTGCACTAGAGTGCAAGAAGTGATGGCCATACCGCACACTAATTCTCTGCTTGCTTTGTTTGGTTTAATCTGTATTGCTATTGTATAATGTAAACTAATAGATAATGAATTGAATTCAACACTGATTAGGTCTCTTTGCGCTTTCCCCTACTTGAGTGAGAGGTGGCGAGAATAGGATACTGCTCCAGTTTAACTCTCATAACTCATAACTCATAAAACTCAAACTCATAATCAGTTCGGCATACTACGATATTACCTACTACATTCTGGGGTACATTATTGAGCAATGGTATATTTGATAGCACTTATAATGATAGCAGGTTTATGTAGAAGAACGGTGTATGCGGCAGCATCGTGTAGGCCTACTTTTATAACTTCACCACGACGACTACAACACTTGTTTAGAGATGCACTGATAACAACCCCCACTACATCCTGCTACCACCATACAGATTCTTCACATATTAGCAGATATGAACGAAAGACATCGTTGTTGCAATTATCATCATCTTCATTAATATCAAGAGTTAGTAGCAGCACGCGGATACCATCAAACAAACTTTGTTGCTTCCAATCATCGTCTTCTTTGACCACTGATGCACAATCTACAGTCAAGTCTACAATAGACAACAATAAAAGTACAGAAGAACCATTTACATGGGCACAATTGATAGATCTATTCCGCTCTTCAAACAACAGTCAAGAAGATGATCATTACATATCAAGTGATAATATAAACCTAGCTCTGTTCCGAAGGTCTGCAGCAGCTCAATATGAATATGAGAAACATAAAAAGTATATTGAATGTGATTGGAACAGTGCATATGATTACTTGGTAATAGATAAATTTGGTGCAAAGTTTGGATTTGAAAAGGTGCTTTGTGAAGAAACAGCAAAGTATAGATCTAGCCCTTCACTAAAACAGGCATCAAAATATACAATAGACAATCAAATGACCTATCTAAGATTGGTACTGAATGATTATCCATATGATGTAAATGACGGTATTGAGCATTGGTGTCTATGGAAGATTGGTGGGAAGAGTCAAACAGAAGGTGTGTTAAGGGAAGAGTTATCATGGGCGGAAAGTGAATTGGATAGTTTAAATGCTGACAGAAGCAGCGGAAGTAGCTGTATCATTGACAAAGATGGGGTATCATCATTCTACGAATTGAATTCGTCAGAAACACCCTCTTCAGTATCAGATATGCTATACTGGGTCAACCCGCCGCATCTTCAGTCAATGCCAGAGATTCATCATGCTCATATGTTGGTTGTTCGTGATGATCAGATAGAAGTTCGTGACGAAGAGAATGTTACACAGCTAGAACCACCCCCTGTTTAATCCACAACTTACACATGAAAAACGAATCAATTGAGGATAATAGCTTGTAAACTGATTAGGAAACATTAGTACATAGAGTATATATAATATTATTTTACAATAGACAGATGACCTTAAGGACATATAACTAACAAATGTTCAACTTTCCACAACCTCTGTGTCCAATATCACTATCCACTATGGCTTTAAGTTCCTTCTGTGCCTCAGCTAAAGCACGCTTGGCATCAGCCTCCTTCCTCTTTGCTGCTACAATGGCACTTGTCTTCTCCTGTCTCTTTGCCTCTGCCAATTCTCGCTTGGCTGTCATTTTAGCACGTTGCAAATCACGTTTGGCCTTGATCTCTTCTCTCGTTGGTTTGTGTCCTAAGTAGTTGGGATCCTCACGCATCTCTCCTTCGTGTAAACGGTGCCCTTCTGAATCTTTTTCAGATTGGACGATTGCTGCGTCTTGCATATCTTTTTCGACGGCCTCTTCTTTCTCGGGTGTGTTGAAGTCAATTGTTGGTGTTCCCCCATCGGGATCAGTTGCACCAAGAGCACGTTCCTGTGTTGGTTGAGCATGTCCTAAGAAGTTAGGATCCTCACGCATCTCTCCTTCATGTAGACGATGTCCTTCTGAATCTTTTTCGGATTGTATAATGGCAGCTTCTTGCATATCTTTCTCCGCTGCTTGTTCTTCCTCGGGTGTGATAACACCAGCAAACTGATCAACCCTAACTGTTCCACGAAGAGCACGTTCCTATTGTATAGAGAAAGATGAGGAAGATGTTCAAGTGTCAGTGTCAATGAACTTCTAACATTTATGCAAAGATATAAATATAATTACTTTACTTACATCGGCGGAGACTAAAGTGACGCCGAGAGCTAAGGCTAGTGATAGAGTAGAGATCTTCATATTGATTAGTAAGTATTGCAATTATTTATACTAGAGTTGTGTGTTGCTATGGGTGCGAGTTGCCCAATCTATCGTCCTTTGATGTGACATCGAAGACATTCAAGAGAGTCATTGAGAAAGATTACGTGCATAATCTCATCTATGTACTTTTGACACATACCTGTACAAACCCATCAACCTAACAAATAAATGACGCGGTGGCGGTCGGGGCGGTGTTAAATAGCAGAACTTTGTAGCCGACATCAACCTAACTCTTCTTATCTTTTTGTTATAGTGGAGGACTTGGTCTGGATTATTCACGGCTGAATAATACAGCAAATTTGCAATGATAAAATTGCAATTGCAATGCACAAGATGTGCACAACTTCTTCTACTCCAATCAATACTACTATTAGTATTGATATCATGTGAAGAAATCTATGGCTTCTCATCAATGAGTGGCGTTACTCATCACAATCAGCAACAACCATATGAACACCGCTTTCTTCCGCTATACTCATCTTCAGATGTCGAAACATCAACTCAAACATCAACAACAACTACTACCAAACATCAAAAACCAAAATGGATGAAATGTATAAATGCAGTAGTACCACCCCGCATCACGGCATTAAACGAGGCAGTATCACAAACAGCAAACGTATCATTATCAACAGCCAATGAATTAATAACAATGGGCGCTGTATGGGCAAAGATGGATACATTAACAGATGATGAAGTATTAGAACAATATTATGATAATAATCCATCATCAGCGGCATTAAAGTATGCTGACTTCCCTTCTGGATGGGGAAGTGGTAATGAGAATGATGAATTGTATAACTTACAAAAACAGGGTAATGATGTTACTTCTAATAATGGTGAAGAAGAATCATTAGATGAATATATTGAACGACAAATGTCACTACGGTATAGAAGGATATTAACCCCATCAACTATAGATCCAGGTACTGATATACGTATATATCCCTATCCACGTCGTTTTCCATCATGTTATGACTTTTCAGATCCTAACCGATTGTTATATGAGGATACTACCTTTATTGTAGTCGATAAACCGCCAATGCTTCCCACACAACCGGAACCTAGTAATTATGAAGAATGTTGTCCAGGATGTGTCAATTTGTTATATGGACCATTTAAAACTATAACTGGTGAGGATGTTAATAGGCCATTGATTTGTCATCGTGTTGATTCATGTGTTGGTGGGTGTGTTGTATTAAGTAAGGATGGGAATGGTCAGAAGGTGTTTAGTGATTTACAGGTGAGTATTATATGTTGATATATTTGCCTGTAGCTGTTATTGTCTAATACTGATTTGATAAATGACCTCTTTCCTTTCTTTTTCCTTAATGCCATCGTCGTCATTACCAAAAACACATGATAGAGACAACGCAAAATCAAAAAGTTGTATCTAGCTGTTACAACAGAACCAGTCCCTCTGGGGATGCATGTGCATTGGATGTGGGCATCACTGAATGCTAGAGGTCAACAGGGAGGTACGCCATGTCAATTTGTTAGCCATACTCCTCCAGAATCTAGAAAGAAGGCCAAGGTGAGTGTTTGGTATCTTAGTCATGAATGATCGGAGTTTACAGTGACCCCTTGAACCATCTAACAACTGTTTGTTGTTGCTCATAACAGGCATGGATTCGATGTGTACTAGAAGTAGTCAAGTCAGAACCGATTACAATCTCTCCAAACAATGATCATGGGTATGACCCAGGTAAAAAACAGCACTATCAATCGACTATTAGATTAGTCACAGGCAGGAAGCATCAAGTTCGTGCACAACTGGCAAGTTTAGGTGCCCCTCTTATACGAGATACACTATATGAACCAATATCAGGTATGACACTTGAAAGTTTAGAAGATGAAGATGCCGAAGAACGAATGGATGAGGCATTGTCAAGCGTACGAGTTCCAACGGAGGCTATTGGATTACAAGCTCATGCTATACTCTTTGCCGGTGTAAAAGCAAAGGCTAGGACTCCTTGGTGGGGTGACGGAAAGGGAGGAGATGATTTCTATGGACCATAGAGTTGCAGCATATCATTTTAAAGATCGATGCTCTCTATTACCTAATCCTAAAGTTTACCTTACTGTCAATGTTCTTCTACTTTCCTGAGCAACCAAATTACCCCCATTGTCAACTTAATCCTTCCAGCTTCTACAATATCAAATATCCCATCCCATGCTCAAGTCATTTCCATCTTCAAAAAGCTCTTCAAGGAGGACTAACCTTATTATTAGCATACCAAACCTCTGCATACTTTTCATTACAGTTTTCCGCAGTCAATTCGTCCACGCCCATTTCATTTGCAATCTCCTTTAATAATGGGTGAGAAGTATCGAACGTCCATTCACCATCTCCGGCAATTACCACGCCACCCTTACCACCCGCGGGGGATGTTTCGTATCCATTGAATGCATTTCCCTTCCACTGCCAGACAGTTGTATCGTCAAAGTCGACCATATATTCATTGTAGTCGTTCGATTCGGAGGACCAAGATGCCGTATATCCGTTTGACATGAACTTTCCCGTACCCGTGGCACCATTTTCCAGTTGTTTCTTAAACATACTAGGTGGAAGGTATGACACAGCTCGTGCTACATACTATCGTACATTCCATCACCATTGGCATCGGGTGCATGTACAGGCGTGCAAAACCATGAAACATATGTAAGATTCATAGGATCAGAGGTTGGATCCTCATAGAGCATTGGTACATCTTGCATAATGTAGAACATTTGTTTCTCGGCGATGTAGTTGGTAATACGTTCTCGTGATGTCATATAGAAGTTTTCTTGAGTAATAAATCAGCTTTGGCCACGGCGGTATTGGTACTGATACGAAGTAACTTTGATATGGTGCTGGTGGCATCGGATTCATCGACATTGGAATTAGCAGAGCCACAGTGACATATGAGTGAGGCAAAGATTGATGATACAGCAACGACATTCATCATGATGATAGAGAATATATATAAATGAATAGCTAATAAGTAATTGATACGCCGACCAAATATGTGCTTATGATAGAAGAAGATGATGCTACTGTATTTGGTGCTGACAATAACTGTTAACTGGCGTAGAGACCTGTAGAGACTACCATAAAGACTGTAGACTCGTCCATGTATCAGATAGAGATGTGCTTCTTTATGTCGCTTGCTTTATAGGGGGTATCCTTTTCCAATTTTTTTTAGTCGGAGTATTGTAGTTCAAGAGTCCGACGACTTGACTTCTTACTTAGTTTGACCTTAGTTGCCTTTATTGATTGCCCTTGCATATCGTATGTACTAATAAGTCCTTGTCAAATAATAATATATGATAAAAGTGGTTTTGGAATCTCTATCACTCTAATAGCATTACAAGATTTATCCGAACAATCAGTTCATATAATTCTAATCCAGAAAAAGCATTACTTTGTGCAAGATTGTCTAGCTGAGCAAACTCTTTGTGTTACAGGGAACAAGTTGCAACACAAAGTACTGCTCAATACAAATTTTGTTTTTCAACTGACGAGGCCATCATTTCTGGCTTCGTGCAATGTCATTCCACAAAGTTTAGCATCTATCATTAACATTCCATGACTGACTGCTGTCCGTCTTCTCACTTCTCTCTATAACTCATCATGATTGGCAGATAGTAAAACTAGTAGTTTGATTCTCTTCTTCAGCCAATCCTTGAGTTCCTTCTTCATGGAATTATTCTCCATTCCTCTTAACCTTGCAAGCTGGCTTTCAATCTCTCCGGTACTCTTTACTTTCATCTTTTCTAGGTATGCTAAAGACTTATCATCACAATTGGTACCATCAAGAGCACATAAAGAAGTACCCGCCGCTTCTTCGATATAATCCATCATCATATCAAGATCTCCTAACTGTAATAATTGATCATAAATGAGTATGGTGTTTACAAAATCATACATCATATGCTTTATACCTCCCACAAAAACTCACCTCATCACACATTGCCTTGTCTGTTTTCTTTTCGTATGGTGCTCCTCCTTTGCCTGTATCTTTATTAAAGTATCGAATCGTTGGCCAACCTCCACTTCCAGGACTATAATCTCCCCGAATTGGTGCCTCTGATAGATTGATATCAGCAAACTAAAATAGTATGTGACATGAGATATGCAAAATATGATTATGAACATATGATGTGCACATAATATACAATAAGATATCAAAACTAACTTACCACCACATCATTGTTCCCCTCAAACGCCTTAGTAGCATCATTCCACGAAGGCGCTTGCTTTCGTCATCATCCTCATCCTTCACTGGAAGATGCGCGTTTCACAATATATTATGAAGAAAGAGAGGAGATAGTAACTTTATTAGTATATTATGTGTTTGCAAACGCAGTCAAGCAGAGGCATAATAAGTTCAAATGAAAAGCCAAATATCCATCAAAGACTTTCCTTGCAATCCACCGAACCATTAAAGTTTTGTCGGCTTGCAATGTTTCATCAATTAATGTATTTAGTTGACCTTCATCGGATATCTTTGTAACATGGTTAAAGTGTCCATCTGGATAGATTGCAGCTATTTGTGTGGCAAGTACTCCCAGGATTAGGAGAGCCAATGCACGAGGAGATGGTACGCCAATCATAATATTATATGGTAGTTGACTAAGATTTATGTGTCTAATATCTCTCTACCTACACCTAATAAATCACCGCCAAATCTTTCCTTGGCCCGCAATAATTGCAACACGTTTAGAAGTGTGACTAGATGTGTCCAATATCTCTTACTCAATAGAGCTATTTATCGAGTGTAAGCTGCGCTGTTAGTTCTCGTGGATCAGTATTGGTAAACCTTGATGGCTGGGAATAATCTTGGGATAGAGAAAAGGATACCCTAAGAGTGAAAAGGGGTATCCTTCATTTAATGTAGACCCCAAGGTAATTACCCTTGCTTTCTCATTTGCTCTTAGCAACTTTGAGCCGTTGAGCTACTACGCCACATAATTGCAACTCCTACTACGTTTAACCAACTATATATAGACTATACAATCATGGCATCCGATCAGATTAGACAAATGGTTAACTTCATCCTCCAAGAGGCACATGAAAAGGCCAATGAAATTCGAGTAAAGGTGAGCTTTGATTATTTTTATGTTTCGGTGCATGTTATGTATGTGTTTGTATTGAGGCGCCGTTGGTGCTGTATGGAGAGCTTGCAATTGAAGAGTAATATGTTTACAAATTCCATGCTCTGTTTACTGAGCAGTATGTGGTGGTATATATGCATATTGCAAACATAATATAATAAGTGCACAAGATGTGATCATTATATGTATAATTTTCCCACCACCACCTAACCATACTTACCAACCCCTCTATATATCTACAATACCACCACTAATAATAATGACAATAACAATAGACTGAGCATGATTTCAATCTTGAGAAACAAACACTCGTCCATGAGGCAAAGTTAGCCGTACAAGATGAATTTACAAAGAAGGAAAAAGATCGTGAAATTCAAGAACGCATCGCCCGCTCAGCCGAGATTGGTTCATGTCGTCAAAAGAAAATGGCATTACGTGATGATTTATTAACATCATTAATGAAGGAGGCATCATCAAAGTGTAAGGTAGTTGCCGATGGGTCCAATTATCCTGCCTTACTTCAAAAATTAATTGTACAGGGATTAATTAAAATTGAAGAATTGGAGGTAGTTGTTTATTGTCGTAAGGATGATGTTGCTACCGTTAAGAAGGTTTTGCCTGCTGCTGTTAAGGAGTATGTTGATATTATGGAGAAGGAGAGTGGTATTACTTTAAAACCCAAGGTTACCGTGAATGATGATAGGAAGCGGGATTTACCAGACAGTTCACATGGAGGTGTGAAGTTAACTGCATGCAGTAATAAGATTGTATGTGATAACACCATGGGATCACGATTGGACTTGGTTTATTCGGAATTGATGCCAAGTATTAGAGAGATTCTCTTCCCCGAGCAGTAATTTGAACTGCTACTTTAGAGGGGTTGATTTGATATGATTGGGAGGTGGATGCTAGTTTAACGTTCTTATAAGTTGGATAGAGCTATTAAACTGGCTGGTGGGTTTTATGTTAAGAGTTGCAAGAAGTGACTTTTTCTAGGGAATGGATTGGTTTTCCCAGTGCCCTCAGTATTTGTAAGGAAATTGGGGTAATATTGAATTTGTTTAGAATCGGATTGTATTCTAACTTGGTGAAATAATTGTCTAGGCCGAGTTATTATTTAAACACATCTGCTCTACATGGACAGGACTATACATATGTCGTACATCCGCTGTTACTTAGCTACTTGAGTGTTAGCAGAGGTAAACAGCGGCATCCAGTAGTACATTATTCATAGAAAAATGGGTGCACTGCATTATCTTATCAACAGTTCTTTAAACCTCTATTGACAAAAAGGTTTATACTTAATATTTATAGCAAACAATGGCAGAGGTAGCAAACAATAGCTCTAGGCGAACACCCCCAAACGTCCTCAATAAGCCCTTTATTCATACGATAATACCAAATCAGATACTCTTCCCTTGGTACTACTATCCATATCATTCGAAACTCGCCAGCCACTGGAAGGAGCAGTTATATAGTAACTTGACTCTTCAAAGTCATCTTCATCCATCTGATCAATAAGATGAGGTCTATTTGAAGAAGATATATCTTCCTCTGCCACATAATACGATATGATTCGGGGGTGTGAAACACGATGTGCGGGTACCAATCCAATTTTCCACACATTCTCCTTCTCCCGACGTAACACAATGTTACAATCATATTTACCCCAGAATTTTCTTGGTGCACCAACCTTAATAAACAGAGGTGCTTCGTTATATAATCCGTCTTGGATATAGGTGCCATTAACATGATTGACTGATGCACGAGAAATGAAGACACGTTTCGTGTTCTGTTTCATCTTCTTTCCGCTCGTCAGGGCTACTTCCATAGGGATGCCTGAGGGTATCATATGACGAAATGATGGTGGCTCTTCAGGCGTACAGTCAATTATAGGACGCTTGCAGCCTTTCATAGCTTGATGCTTCTTGTTCAATAAACCCTTCTGGAGACTGGGAAAATGTTGTAAATCTAAAAACCTACTTGGAATACCCCCAATCAAATAATCTCCCTCTTTCTCTCCATTCTCTATACTTTCATGGTCGCTATTATGTAAACTATTACTGTCGCCTACACCCATACCCAAACCAACTTTGTTTAAAAAATCTTCTGCAAGTGCCCTCTCTTTATAAGCCCTCTTCATATCCTCATCCAGTTGTTTCATATCTCTTTCATTCTCTCGTCTATAATATTCTTCACTTTTTAATACTTTAGTACAAAAGTTTAATGTATCAGTAGCCATCCGCTTCAATGTTGTAATTTGTTCAACCCTTGCAGAATTCTGTGCGGCCTGTTTCGATATGATAACTTTTCTCCTTTTCGTTTGTGTATAGTTTGCTATTGCTAATGAGTGGTATTGTTTTAATACTGTTTGCATATCTGGTTGTTGATTATTTAAGTTCGGTGCCTTCAAATTTAGGCCTGGTCTATTATTTGATTCACTACCACCCATATTACTTGATGTATCACGAAGGTTCGTATCAATCATCTCATGATCAAAATTATTTGAGTGTGATGTATTTTTGCGCCTATCACAGGACGATGGTGACGATAAAACGTCACCACCAGTAGGTTCATTAATCATCTGCTGCATATCAGATAGGGAGGAGGTGATATGAAATAGATGACTTATTAAAGCATGGGAATAGATTAAAGGCAATTAGGCAAAAAGGAAATAGGAGGTGATGAGGTCGGTGAGTCGCCAAATTAGATTTTAACACTCTTTGCAGGCGGCAGCAGAAGATTACACTGACAACTTCAAGCTGTTATGTTGGATAAGTGAGGTTCACCTACGCTCTGGATAGAGAAACATATAATTATATGTATATATAATAGTTATTGTGGGGTCGTCATTTATGCATGAGTAATACCGTATAATATTCTCGAGATAATATTATACTTACAACTCAATACTCAACAAAAATGGGATTTATTGCAAGACGGTTCACGAACTATCTCCTTCAACACGGGCAGCTTGCAAAACAATGCCGGATATATTATGAAGACCAAAAAATACTTGAATTGCAAAGTACTACTACACAGTCGGATGGGGTTTTAAGGTTCATATTGTCATCATTTAAAGAAAGTGCATATCATGTGCACAATAATTTACTCTATGACACAAACCATGTAGCAATGTTATTCATTGCAGTATTAGTCATAACCTCCTTTAAGAAAAAAGATAGGGAACAGAAAAGGAAGCACAGGGTATACAACTCGACACAACAACAGAAATCATCTTCCAAAGATATGGATACCATGACCTTTCTACTTGCAAATATATCTTTATATCTCATGGCAATGCTTTGCATCTCATCAATAGTTGGTGATAGCTTGGTTGAATTGAAACAGTTAGTATCGGATGATATATTGATACCAACAATATCAAGACAGCTTTGGGAAAACTACCTTTTTGTCATCTCTCTGTGCTCTATACTTATGTCTATCATTCTAACAGTGATTGGGTATATTTGGAGTTTACTAGATCCGAGGAATACAACAACAACTTATACTGAAACAAAACGGAAGAAGACTTGGCAGAGAATAGTATCAACTATGGCTTGGAATGTTGCAATTGCAATATCGGTGGAAGTTGTTCTGGCACTTGCCTACATTTACTTGCCTTTCATCAGTAAGATTGTTCATGGGGAGCTTGACTTTGGCCTTCCGCAAGGATTGGTTCATTTTCTTGAACGTGTTATATCATCCTTCATTGGGTACTGTATCTTCTCCAAGCTTCTACCAAGACCCGATTCAGCCGTGCAAGTAATGTCCGATGGTGTAAGGAAGACCAAGAAGTATGCTGTCAATCCTGAAATGGTAAAACGCATGTCCAGCTTAGCCAACGAGGCTAGAGAACGTGTGGAGGCGAGGAATAGGAGAAGCACAAAGCAGCTAAGAAGAACATTCTCGGAGGGCAATTTCCAAAAGACTTATTCTCCAACAACACCAACAAGACACCGGCCTAGTTTGACAGCACTACCAGAGTCCACTTCACCTGACAAAGGAAAGGCAGAATGGAAAAAGTGGATAGATGAATCTCCCAAAACTCCAACCACTCCGGTGAATAAGTATGTTGAGAAGTACCCTGTGAACAGTCCACTGAGAGACATCCATCTTGCAGGCCCAACACTATCGTCGACTGACTTGCTTTCAAAGCTGAAAAAAGAGCTTGGCTCGGAGTGGCAGCACAGGTTGCTTTGTTGCATTACCTGACCTCACCCGCAATATGTCTGATGAATCAACTTAATACCCAAGTCAACCACAATCACACACCACACTCTAGTTACAATAATATCAAATCTGTACAATAGTCACACGGCACGGATTCTACTAGACAAGACAATATAAATAGTTGCTCCGAGCTTCCATGAATTACCATAAAGAGAATAAGGTATACATCACAAATCTGCAAGTCAGAGAAATAAATTGAATAAAATAACTTCTAATGACTACCTATTGACATAGTAGCCATATCTTATAGCTATTTAGAGTCGGCAATGAGGCATCAGTTCTGCATATACTGCCTTGCTAGTTTTATTAGTTCATAATTATCCCCCAAATATCAACCATATCCCCCAAGCTACGTTGACGCATTACCTCTTGGCAAATCCACCCACCTTCTTCTTGCCTTTGTTCTTCTTGGCTTTTTTCTCGGCTTCCTTCTCAGCCTTCCTCTTTGCTGCCCTTTTGGCATCCTTCTCCGGGTCCTTCTTCACTGCAAAGAAACTATCCATCCTCGCCTGCGGTTTAGATGACGACTTGTGTGCCTTTTGTAACTTCTCAATACTTGCCTGGACACGGTCTGGGTTGAACCCCATCTCATCAACGAGGAATGCCTTGAGTGGTTCCGGCTGACAAGGCTTCCACTTGAGATCGACATCCTTATTATCCATAACCTCATGTTCATTGAACAAACGACGTGCCTCAACAAATGCAGGGGTGAGTACTACCTCATTTTCCTCTTCATCATCCTTCTTCAATTCCCCATTGGCGACATTTTCATTCACAACCTCATCATCACCCTCATTATCCGAATCCCCCTCACGAGCCTCTGCAGCCTTCTTCTTCCTCTCCTTCTCTTCACGCTTCTTAGCCTTCATGGGTTCATAACTTTCTGGTACTACGTGCTTTTCCCTGTTCAAATTCTTCAATATAGTTTCAATATTCTTATGTTCCTTAATCAACTTCAAGGCAGTCTTAGGTCCAATGCCCTTAATTGTATCACAGTAATCACATCCCATTAAAATACATAAATCAACAAACTGATCATGATTAATTTCCAACCCTAACAATGCCTTATCATAATTGAGTTGTTGAATTTGAACATTAGCATCTGACTTTGCAAATGTCATCTTACGAACCTGAATAGGTGTTTGGAATGTCAATGCATCCATATCTTCAGTTGCAGTGGCATAAACTTTCCCAGCCTTGCATAATGCCGCAGCCTGTGCCTCAGCCTCACATGGTGCCTTAATAACGGGAACACCCATTAATTGTAATAATCTCATACAATCCTCACTTTCTTTAGTACCAGCCCTAACTAATCGTTTATTTTGTTTATTCTGTTCTTCAATATCACCACTTTCAGTGGCTACCTTTAATGCCTCCTCAGCCTTTAGCCTATTCTCACGACGTTTTAATAATTCACCACTTTTCATTTGAGGTGGCTTGCCATCAAAGACATATACAGGACGAATACCCTCAGTCAACAATCGGATAGTACGGTTGAATATACCCTGAATATGTGATGTGGTTTCACCATCAGCATTGGTTAAAGTCATGGCCTGACTATTAGGATTACCCTGACGGATTGCAATTAGGAATTGATATATTTGCATTGATGCATCTACTGCAATTTTACGACCGTGGAGTGATTTTAGTGGTACCTGTTTATTTATTTATATGTTGAAAGGTAGTGTATAATGTTAGATGTTTAAAGATTATGGTACAACTTGTTTAAGATTGATTGACGTATTGCAATACATCTCATAGCTCATAAATCCAGCATACCCAATACAGTGCTTATATATTATTTCATATACACCAAATATACCTCATCTACACAATACCATTTACCACAGGCAATTGCTTGCTCAACTAACACAAGATGGTGCACCACAAGCATTTTTTTTTACATGCACCGACATAAGTATTAAATATCTGCGGACTACAACACAATCACATACAACTCACATCACGAATACAGTCTGGTGCCTCATCAGAGAGGAGTTTAGCTAATCCTTTAATTCCCATGGTTGCTTGGGTATGTTTTGGTGATAGTGATAGTAAGAGTTTATTAGAGTTGCGATTGATATTGTCATTGGTAGTTTTCATGAAGAATTAATGAGAAAACTCTGTTTAAGCATTACACGTGTCTTTTTCTGGGCTGGAGCTTGTATCTTCCCTTTACTCTCTTTCTGCAGCCATAACTACAATGTGTGAGATGGTATAAGAGGAGAACTAGGAAGAGCATAGAAGAGAACCTTACAATACTATGGGCACATCATGTGAACATGTAGAGTAATATGTGTTGAACTCTTATTATGCTCCCATTCATGATTCAGAGCTAAACTACCCTGTTTGAGTATCCCCCGGCTCCCATTGCTATCTAAATGTTTCATGATTCACTTAGACTCAACTCCAATGCAATAGCAAGCATGTCTTCATCTCCGTCGTCGTCAAAGTCTTCCTCGTAGTAGTCGTCTTCTCCTTCGCCTTCTCTTGCATTCAAGTAAAAGGGGCTATCTTGACGTTGGTCTAGACGTTCCAAGGTTTGAATATCATCAGAAAGTGGTGGCAGAGCTCCGAACGTACTACCACCAACCTCTTCTACTTCCCATTCTTGACAAGCTAATAAGGCGTCACTTGAAAGCAATCCAACTAGCTCAGAATAAGCTCGCTCAAAACGTTTCTCAAGCTCAGTCCCTTGTGATTCAAGAGTCCATATCTTTGCTTGAGTCAATACACGCTTGCGAAGCATGGCAAAGTGACGCCGCACGACATCTTCAAACCCTTTAGGTGGATACTTGAGCGGCTCAATAATTGCATGACGTAGTGTACTTAACCTCAAAGTATTGTTGTATCTAGCTGAGCCCTTCTTTCCAGCGGTTGTGTGCTCCATGCCCCCATGACCTCCTCCCTCGGTATAGTATGGCTCGGCAGTGTCAAGGATCTGTGCTTGAATGCTAATCAACACTTGTGCAAGTGACGATTCCTTAGGATTCCATCGTTGAGCTTCGTACCAACTTTCAGTTGTACCTAAGAGTGACAAACACACCTTGCCATCGTTATAAAGATTAGGACTGAACCTGACTTGGCCTCCACCTACGAAACAAGAAGAAGGGGCGAGTTAAGATAAAGTCATGTTGTTTAAATATAATAAGAGTAGGATACTACAAGCTCACCTGTCGTCATGAAATGTACCATTGGAGCCGCATTTGGATACAACTGAGGGTAACAGATATCAAATACGAACATGCCATACGCATAAGGCGTGCCCTGAGGTCCTACACACACCGCCCGTACAATATCCATCCTTTCCTCTGCATGGCATACGAATATTGATGCATTTGGGTGTGGCTTGGGCAAGTCTTTATATGCTCGGCGTGCATCCTTGAGAAGTACTTTTCCCAAGTTGGTGTTGCTACTTGACTTGGCGTTGGATGAGTAAAAATGATCCATTTGATCTGATGTTTCGGATGTAAAGCTGTCTGATGATACTAACCAAGCCTCGAGCTTTGATGTATATCCTTCTTCATCAATAGTATTCTCACTTTTCATAATATTGCTCTCCAAATTGATTATATCTGTCTCGTTCTTTACAATACTACCCTTAGTCTCGTCAACTTGTTGTTTCATTGTATAGAGTGTATCGACAAAGCTTTTTATTTGATCAATAGTGGCTATGCTTCCAATTGATGTGTGTGTGAATTGGTCTTGTACGGATGAGTGACGACGGCCTCGTTTAGACTCTTCTAAGCCAATCGTAGTGAGAGGTTTGTACTGGTTTCGCCACAGTGCAGAGTCAACATAACCATCTGCCTTTAGAATTGAGGCATTATCACCAGCTTTACATTGGGAGGTGGCGACTATCAACCTCTGAAATATTTGAAAGAAGTGATGAAGGTCGAAGTCATGATGTGTAACGAGTGAGCTGATGAATGCATTCTTTTCTTTCCCAGCTGCGATTGACCATCGGGATGCCAATGCAAAGAGAAGATGAGATATGATTGACACATCAAAGCCGAGTTCAAGCCCCGCGAATGTTCGCGCATCAAGAAGATCCTTCACCGAGTCTGATCCTGTTGTGTTCTGGCCAGAGGCATTCTTCAAAGCTTTATTAAAATCGACAAAAGGATGAGTAACTCCGTCAGATGATGAGAACTTATCTAGCAACGATATAACCATGACTGCAAGATCAGTTGATACTGAAGAGTTACCAAGAAGTTTTGCAATACTATCATCTCGAGATAGATAACATAATAGTAAAAGTTGTCTCCGCATGCCAGACAAAGAGTTTGGTAGGTGCTCATACATTCTGTGCAGCCTAGTCTTGGTTTGTCCAAACACTTGTTGTCCTCCAACTTGATGTTCGAGTATGTCACGAACATCCATAATCGTTTGATATAGAAAGTCAACAGAGATGCAAATCGATGCTGAAACGGACCTGACAAAGGTTTCCAATGTTTCTGTGCTCATTGACGTGATTGACTGCTTGAAGTCGCCACTTGGATGGAGCCATAAACGAAGAATTAGTTCACAAACCTCAGATTGGACTTGATTTTTGTGCATATGATTCTCTCGCTCGACATCGATTCCCTCTACTGCATCCATCGCAATAAATGTCTTGACAAGGTTGGGTCCTAGTTGCTTGGCCGCTACCGGCGATGAAAATACAGCTGAACCATGAACTTTGTTGTTCAAAGTTGAATATATATCCAACTCTCGATAATCAATAGCACATTCGTCGTCTTCATCCTTACTTTTACCCTTTCTTTGTTTACGCCTTTGGAGTGAAGCTTCATGTTGAACATTGGAGGCAATGAATGCTCCTGAGATACGCATTAACTCGGTCTGCACTTGAATAGATAGTGGTTGCTTGGATCCCAGTAGAATAGTCGCATATGTGACCGCTTGTTCTGCCTGTTGAGGAGAGATGCGTCTCTGAAATGATCTGGCGACTCTTGCAATATAATTTGATGGCAATTTAACTAAAGCCTCTGGTATCAAGGCAAACTCATGAGATCTTTCACGACTCTCACTAAGATCGGCAAGGAAGCGAAGTTGGAGGATTGAGAATTCTACCATGCTGTTCATTACAGCGTTGTCATTCAAGCATGTTTCATAACCAAGTAACACTGCTGCACATCGTTTGTACAGATCTTGAACAGGAGCCGTCTTGTCAGACGCATCAGAAGCCATTTTCCGAAGAGCGGAAAAGACTGATCGATACTTTTGTGAGTATTCGTCTTGTGTGCGTAGTGAAGGAAAGATTGATACTCTTAGAAGTGAAGAGGTAAGGAAGAAGAGCTCGGTACTCCCGGAATATACACTTGGAAGATTCTCGTCGCTGCTGTTTCCGGATATATCATTTACAAGCCGACGCTCGTCGATTGAGACGATTCGTAACCCATTTGGGCTGATTAAATAGCGAGTATCAAATGAATCGATTCCCTTCTTGTCGTAAGCTTTGGCTAAGTCACGGCCACATAACTCTAGAGTAGATAATGCTACTCCCAATAGATATGATTTTGTGGAACAGGTCTTGTGAACCTCTTCCCTTTCATCAAGCAGCTGTTCGTGAAGAAGATTTGCCTGCATCTCATTTGCCTGCACGAGCACACCAAGCCAATTAAAGACATTGTCCTTTCCATTACCACCTTTCTTTCTCATGCAGTTGTTCAGAATTCTACTCGTCTCACTTCGAGAATGCTTCATTATTGACCTTGTCTCGTTGATGACTGTCGATATTGATGGATCCACGTCTTTCCAGTGTATGAAGATAAAGAGAGGTGATTATGATTGTCATAGGGTACAAAGACAGTCTAGAGGCAGTACATTTGGCTCACCCTTTGAGTAATCAAAGTACCCCAATGGAAAGGCATTACAAGACGTCAACGCTTCATAGAAACGAGATGTTGGTACACTGTTTGAGGATCTTAGATGAGAACGTTCAAAGCCGATACAAGGCAGAGAGTATGCACCTAAGTGACACAGTGATCGAAGCATCGATGACATTTCAAATGAGCTGCCAGATGATGGAGGTCTCTCAATCATAACTCTCAAGTCCTGAGTCAACGATATGGCAACTTCTTGTGAATTCACCATGAGATGAGTTACAGCGGACAAGTCTTTACAAACAGATTCAAACATTATATTTGACGTATCCTCAGGCGTTGGAAGGCGGTTGAGTGCTCCTTGGAGCATGGTCTTGGCTAGTAGAGATCCGTCAGATGATTGTTTGATGATTTCGCTTAGAAATCTCTTTGTTATGAGTAGAGTAGCTTTTTGGTTAGACGCCATATCAATCAGCTCCCCAAGTGCAGTCTTCACAGCAAGAGAAGTTTGGGGAGCTGTTGGAATACTACTATTGTCGTATGCGTCCGTGAAGAGGTCCTCTTCATCGCTCTCTTCTTGTGCATCCAATTGCAAAGATACATGACGGACGTCCTTATCTAGCCATGATGCCACGACTGATGCTAAATAGTCGCCCAAAACAGATAGGCACTTCCCTAGACCTCCTTTGTTCATAGCAGTTGTTCCGCCATCATTCTTACTACCTACACCGAACATGACACTATCAATAATATCCCGGGCAGATGATCCATGAGTCTTGAAATGCCAAGCTGCAGCCCGAGCAACATCACCTTTCCTATATGAATCGATAAAGCCCAATGTTATACTCTTGGATGACGTTATTGACTGAAGAGCAGACTTTAGCTGTGACCACTCACACTCTGAAACTGGAGATGACTGTTGATGAGCTAGCAAGGGCAGAATAATCTTGGCTTGAGCAGTCTGGGCTGTTGAGAATGATGTTGGAGATATCCTCTTCTTTCTTTGGACCCATCCTTCGCCACCCCAAAACC
>Ga0075437_13404_pt1 | contig 23869 bp, 20 predicted proteins | sample MintriMetagenome_FD_74266 | JGI IMG/M metagenome (GOLD analysis project Ga0075437, IMG submission 74266) | Marine eukaryotic communities from Monterey Bay, USA to study complex ecological interactions - Minidiscus trioculatus and... | ecosystem: Environmental > Aquatic > Marine > Unclassified...
TGTTAAACCACCTATTTAGTATGACAAAATTACGAGAAAATAAAATGACCAAGGGAAAATTTTGCCCGCGGGTAAAAAAATAGTAATACATTAGTAAAGAGCATCAATCGTACCATCCGTAGATAATTTGAACCTATTATCATCAGACGAGATATAGATATAATCCCCATCGATTATATCTCTATCTCCTTCGTTTAGAAGTACATCATCCATTTGAATATAGTATATTGAGAGTAGAGTGAATACTTTCTAGAAATTGCCGACTTAGCAACATGTTTTTCGTCATTACATACAGCCCATATGTTGATGATATCATCGTCATATTTGTCTGCCTGGGCAAAAAGATCCCTTATGAGAATCACACAGAGCATTCATGGTCAGTATGTTCGTTTGGTAAACATTCATCATATAAGTCAATGGATTAATGTGGTTATATACCTCTCTAGTATGTACTTACCAATTATTATCTCCAACTTTTTGACCATATTCATCACGAACCACCATACCGATTCTTTCCATTTCAAACTATATAGAAAGGAGAAATCATAAGATATATGCAAGAATACTGCTTAAAATATATATATCTTTGTTACTTACCAGAGTATTCTTTGGGATGGTATTACCTTTGTAAACTCCACTAGCTACAATTTCAGGAACAAGGGTATACCAATCATTCATACTCTCTTTAGCTGTGGGTTTCCTCTCAAGCTTGCAAATTGGGAGAATATTGTCGGTATTCCGGCCAATATGTTCCATGATACTTTTACGATTATGTTCATATAATACCTGCCACATTGTACTGTTAATCAATTATAGATGAAGTTATTTGGGGATGCGGTCGTATGCAATTATGAATATCTCTTGATTTCTATAAAGTATGTGGTATGTGGTAGGAGTTGATAGTTGGTAGAGTATGAGGCAAAACATCTATTCTAATCTATCGTATCTCATCTATTGAGATCTCATGGAGTAGAGGATCTTTCGTTGTATCGCCATCGAGTCCTCCATTGATTACTAAAACTGTTGTCTATTAACGAACTACTTATACTAACTCTTCTTACTACGCCAACAAAGTACACTCTACCAATCTAATCAAGGATTAAATCTATTAAGATAAATCATGTCGGAAGAAGAAGCAACAAACCAACCAATGGAGACTGAAGCCGTGGCACCGGAGGCCGCAAGTGCCGAAAATAGCGGTAGCGAAAATGCTAGTTCAGCGGCTGCACCTGAAGGGTCTGTTACGTCTCAACCCAAAGAAGAACCGGCATCCCAACCCGCTGCTGCTCCACAACAACCAGCACCAGCAGCAGCTCCCGTACAGCAGCCAGTATCTGTCCAACCTACGGCTGCTCAAGCCGCCGCAGCAGCACAAAAGAAAAATATGGAGGCATTACCCATCCGTGCCTATTTGGATCAGACTGTTGTACCAATTTTATTAGATGGTATGAGTGAATTGGTTAAGGAACGTCCTACTAATCCCGTGGAATGGTTGGCTGCTTATTTATTGAGGCATGATCCTCAGAAGAAATAAGGAGGCTATAATTTATGTTATTTTTAGTGATGGTACACGTGAAAAAATATTGGGTTATATCATCACACATTGGGATTATTGGAGATATATCATTACAATAATGAAAGTTGTTGGGGTAGTATTGGGATTATCGGGGATAATATTATTGCGAAAATAATATGGAATTTGTTGGGGTAGGATTGAAGAGATTATTCCACCAGAGAAACATTGAGAGATTTGAGATGGGGGTTGTTAGGCCAATGACTATGATATAAAAATAGCTGAAGATTTTATGATCTGATATTGGATTAACTCTTTAATTTGTGTGAAGAGATATGCCTTTTGTTTAGGGGCTAATTTATACGGATATGCAAGTAACAGTGAGGCACACCTTTTTAATATTCCATATCTTATTTTTATTTAGGCCTCCACCCGAGTGGCTGTATCCTTACTATGACCATTCATCTCCGCCCATCTCATTAGCACCAAGTCTTGGTATTCCTTTTCTTTACTAACAATCTCTGGTGCATCTGCCTTTGTTTTCATAATCTCTTTTGCAATTCTACTTCGCTTTGCCATCTTCCTTTCATGAGCAGCAATCCTTTCCATCTTTTTCTTATAATCATACTCTCTTTTAATCCTCCATCGATGCTGCTCGCGTTTGATATGTAATGTCCCACGCTTTCCCGCTCTAGGCGGAATTGCTGCATAGGCTTCAGCTAATAGACGTTCTGTTTCTTCATCGCTATAACGCAAGGCTGGGAATTCACCTCCTTTAAGCTGTGTAGTGCGTATTTATTGGGGATTTATTATTGCAACATAAACGGTGTTATGAAGTTATCAAATGGTGCGAACAATACCAAATAATATATAAAACATACCGAACAACACGAAAAACAAATATGATATCTACAAACTCACCTGTGTGATATCTTCACCTCTAAGTGCAGCCTCTGCCTCTGCTTCACGTTCCTTCCTCTTTCTATCAAACTTTCCACCACGCTTTTTCTGTCCCAATGTCTTCTCCTTGACGGTTTGTCCAGTTTCAAACCCTGATACTGCAATACTCTTTTGGAACTCAACCCATGTTGAGTGTTGTGAGCTTTTTGATGGGTCATCTTCGATAGGTGCAGCGGCGGGGGTATCTACTTCTTTGTCGGCATAATCTTCACTATCTTTTGTATCTGATGCAAACCAGCGTTGTAATTGGTTCTTTTTCAATTTATTCTGATCATATAATGGTATGTTGTTGTTACCACCAACAATTTGACATCTCACTTTTGATGTGGAAATTAATCGAGTTGTTGGTAAGGTATCGTTATTTTTTATACTCAAGTTGTCGAATATATTAGATAGGGAAGGAGATAGTGAACTTCCCGATATTGCAGGCACAGATCTAGCCGCTCGGCGCCCTATTGATGCAATCATCCTTGGTTTATTTTATATGTAGTTGAGGAGAGAGTACAATAAAAAGGTAGTACAATTTGGATAGTACGATTATCGAGTACGATAAGAGCTTACATTGTGATGAATTGTTGTTGACAACAATAGTAGATGCACAATCAAGACTTGGCCATGCTTCAGGGAATGTAAAGACTTAGCATGCATCAAAGAGCAGATGATTCCTGAACATGATTCATATTTGACATATTGTCAAGAGAGGTCTTAGAAAAAAATCACAAGACTATCATTCCGAAGAGCGAGGAGAGAAGAAAGCTCAAGCTTAGACTTCTTAATCGCTTTGGCATATCCTTAGTTTAGTTGCTAATGATACTCTTTCCTCTTTTCAATTCTATGGACACGGACACGCATGGCAAGCAGGGATGCTTTATTCATGAACAAGATGAGAACCCTGTCGGAAAGGCTTGACAACTTGGGCTTCGCGTATCTCTCTCTGAGTTCATAATTTTCACCGGACCTAGAGAACAAAAACATAGACAATCAATAATAACAAATAACATGACATGGAAGTATATACCTGTGCTCAATGGTCTTTTACAAATAATAGTAACCATTGCAATCGGAGCCGGCGTTGGTGTCCTTGACATTATATCAGCTGATGTGTTTGTACCGCAAGCGACGTCATTTGTCTTCAACATTGCTTTGCCCTGCCTCATAATCAAAGGTATTGGTATTGGAATGGACTTCTATACATCATACAAATGGTCCTTCATAGGTGTATTCCTCATCCTTCGAGCGATTGCTTTGATGATAGCTTTGCTTGTGATATTATTGACAAACCTGAAGGATGGACGAAGAGAAAGTGGTATAGGCAATGTTGCTGTACTGTGGCTCTCGTTGACATGGATTAGTACAGTCATACTCGGAATACCAATCCTCTCAAGCACTTTTAAAGATCCGACTTTAGGTAGACAGTATGGCATCTTAGCGGGAGTATCTTCATTCATCTTTCAACTACCACTTCAGTTACTCTTCTTTGAATGCCAGGCAGCGGAAGTGGAAGAAGCTACAACTAGAATGATCAATACTAATCAAGTATCTCCGAATCAAATGAATGTTGCAGATAGTATAGTAGTACCGATATCAGTAAAGGATGAAACAGAACTAGATGATGATGCAGAACGCCAGACGATTGATAGCACTACAACTCCAACTATACAAGGTAATATTCCACCAGAAGTTCCTCGCCTCTGGTTGAATTCACAATCTAATCTCCGTATCAGAGAAACTCGGTCATCTTCAGAAGATGATAGACGATGGTGGTCTTTATTACATACCGAGCATTTATCCAACAAACGTCTTTGGCTAAAGATCCTCAGCAAAGTAATACGAAACCCAGTACTTATCGGTAAGCTGAGAATGCTAATTGACTATCGAATTCGATTGACTCTAATCTTTCTCTCTTATAACCCATGACCACAGGAATATGCATAGGATTTGTACTTAGCCTATCCACTGCAGGTACATATCTTCGATGTCCCTCTGATACATGTATCGAAGGTCTAGCTTGGATCAGCATGGTACTAGGTTGGCTTGGGAGTTGTGTTAGCCCTTTATCATTGTTTACCATGGGATTATGGCTTCATTCAGAAGGCTTGGTAAAGTTACTATCCATGCAGATACGCAAGTTATCTCTCTACATGATATCCAAGCTTATTATTGTACCTTTAATTATGGTAGGACTTGCCAATTCATTGAAACTAGATGATGAAGCAGGAAGGTAAGTAAGGTTTGTTAACTGATGTGTGATTAATGTGTGGCAAACAATAATCCAAAGAAGACTAACTGTGATCGTCGCTTATTATCCAAAATCAAAGAGCTGCAATCCTAATTGCAACACTGCCAATATCAATGGCATCATTCTCTCTTGGAAAGAAGTATGAAATTGGTGAAGCAGACCTTGCCACAAATGTTGCAGTTGGTACAATACTCATGCTACCAACAGTCTTGTGTTGGAATATCGTATTAGACAAACTTGATGTATATCCAATTGCAATGTAGTAGTATATGTACTTCCTGATGTGCAATTACCTACAATCTCCGATAATGTTGAATATAAGTAATACAATGATTGTATCTACAGTAACAACTATAATCCAATACTATGTTTTTGTAGCTTTTTATGATTTATACTAAAGTAATCAGTGCTTCCATCCATCAGTCAATCCATCTCCATCATCAGGATCAATACAATATCTTTTTTGGATCTGGGATAGATGTGGTATCCTTTTGTATTGCATCCAATATCGTTTAGTATTACCAATATATACTCTACAACAAATGAAGAGGATTGTTGTCCCCTCATCTTAGCCGCCGTATCATCCCAATAACTAACCACTTGATGATCGGGGCCCTCACACATTATCATCAAAAGATACGACAGCAAAGCCGCTGTCACAATGACCGGCAATAATGTCTAGTTTTTCAACATGCTAACTTTTGCACATACACATAAAATTTTAAGTGGCCTCTCTATCAAATCCATGGCCCCATTTGTGATATAATCAAGGTGTGTAGTAGTGAAGTATCATTATTAGATGATTTATATTGTATGAAAATGTGTGCGGTATCGAGTTGCTGTTTTGTGGCCTTGATATACCATAATTTTTGTAATATGTTATGCAACTTTTTTTTCACGAATCTTTTACTTATTCCCTCTCCTTCTATCCTCAGTAGCACAATACAAATAATTGATAGTAGATAATAATACAATATACAATACAACAATAATGGATTCTGAATCATACGACTTCATCTTCAAAATTGTCCTCCTGGGTGATTCCGGAGTTGGTAAATCCAATTTAGTATTCCGTTTCACAAAGAATGAATTCAATAAGGATTCTAAATCAACAATTGGTGTGGAGTTTGCAACTAAAACAGTCCAAATTGAAGATGATAAGTTGGTAAAGGCACAGATTTGGGATACCGCCGGTCAAGAACGTTATCGATCTATCGCCTCTAGTTATTACCGTGGTGCTGTCGGTGCCTTGTTAGTATATGATGTCACTGATCGAAACTCATTCAACCATGTACCTATGTGGCTTAAGGAAGTGGAAGAGAATGCAGAGAAAGATTGTTTAATCATGTTAGTGGGTAATAAAATGGATTTACATGAACAACGTACCGTATTCGTTCGTGACGGCCGGTCATTCGCTAGGAAGAATGGATTAGCCTTCATTGAAACTTCAGCATTAGATGCCACCGGAGTTGATACGGCATTTCAAAGAATCTTACAAGAGATTTATAAAACACAAACTAAGAAACAACTCAAGACACAGGGTGGTGGCCCAAAGGAGGGTGGTGCCGGTGGAGGAAGTGGAAATCAACCAGCACGGGGACAGACAATCTCATTATCATCGAATCAGAATGAACAGATTGAAGGTCAACAGCAGAGGAAGCAGGGATGTTGTGGGGGTGGTCAATAAAAATATACACAAAGTTACAGTTTGGGGATGAATGTTTAGGGGGTTCGTTTTGGGGAAAGAATATATGGGGAAAAGAAGTTGTAGAATCTTTATTGGTTCTTACCCCATTTGTTTCAAGGTGATACATAATGGAGTCATCTCATCATCTTAATATCTTTGTATTTATTTAGAGTTTGTGCGTGTGATGTAATAGTTTGGTCTCTGTGGAACGGGCATAGAGAATCAATGAAAATTTATTGGCTTTGGGTTAATGAATGAAGTACCGATTCTCCCATTTGTAGGCTTTGAATAGAAAATGTAGGTAATTATGATTAAATGGAGCCTAATCAATAGATTCTTCTCTACACAATCCAAAAAAGATGTCCCCTCCTCTGAAGGGAGAATCGATGAGATGTGAAGTACAGTTGCAATAAGATATATAATATATCTGGTACTTTTAAGAGTACTATTTTATTATGTGCAATTGTCTCCCTAATATCACGTTCCTAGTATACAGCACATTGCCCGAAGCAACCACTAATCCCCCATTCACTCTAGATCCCATTACTTATACAAAAAAAACTTCTACCTATGCATTGTTGCATAGAGTAAAATACTAAACTCTCTCTTCTTCCCTTTTATCAATCAAGATACAAAAGAGTCACCAACATATCCAACTTTTGTGCTTCTTGTGCGGCCTCAAGCACCGTCTTACTCTCATGGAATGCAAAGCTTATCAAATGATCCGTCTGACTTAATAAATGTGAATTACATATCCTACTGGCCACATCCAATGGCATATCGTCATTTTGCGGCATGGTGACAACATTGGTAACATCTTCTAATAACTCCTGTGACTCTGGTGTTTGTCTTGCCATGCTTTGCGGTAATACCACAGTAAGAAGTTGAGGTTGAAAGGCACGTAAAGCTCCTCGAATAGCTGCGGCGTTAGTTCCAGCGGCTCCAGAAGTGTAGAGATGATTACCCGATAAAACTAGGGCATATGCCAACATCTCTACGATCTGTTGATGTAAGAAACTACAATGTCTCGTCCCAAGAATGCAATACTTCTTCGGCCCTTGTGATTGAATAGCTTGTAATTCCGTCAAAACACTTGTTATGTTCATTGGTTTATCAATCACTGCTTGTGGATCGCCCACGTTGGCTGTCTCTCTTTCTAATCCCAACTTCTCCTCACGATCGTATTCTCCTACACCCACCGCCATCATTTCGGTAGCAGTTAATGCTGATAATGATTTTTCTTCTATATCATTATACTTATATATCTCATCACTTTCGTCAATATTATTATTGTTGATAGGTGATGCTTGTAAGATGATTGCTTTGTTTCTACTTAACACATTATTATTATTGTGCATATCATATGCACTCTTTGCAATTGACACACTATTATCTACATTTTGAGATGTAAGTAACGACTGTGTATACGTCGGAACAAACGCCAGACATTGAACTATTGCAATCAATAGGAGAATGAGATACAGCATGATTGTTGACGTTGAACAATGTTGAACTTATCAGGGTGATGGTTGAAAATTTGGTCTCTTGCTCGATAAGTATGAAACCAAGATGAGTGAAACTACTCCAACCTAAACGTAGCCTATCTTGCAACAATACTATAGGGGTAATGTGATACCATAAGCATATGTTAGTTGATATATCGGCCCGATATTGTCTACCTTTACTGCTTGAATTAATACAAACGGTTTGTCTAGTAAGAATAAAAAGTACTCACACACACACTCTCAATGATATTTGCTGTAGTGTGCTCCTAAGCCCTAATATATCGGGCTAATATCATGATATATCGTGTAGCAGCATCTTTACTTGTTGGGTCGTTGAGAGTATCGTCTTTTCAATCATCATCACATAACTTTATATCAAACATATCAAAAAGTAGCTTACCTAATGTTTATCGACGGCCCATCACAAGTATATCATTACCTGCAATGCCATCATTCTGTGAAATGTGTGGCTCACCAACCGAGATCAAAATGCCAGATGGTGATGAAAGAGAAAGATCTGTGTGTACCAATGTAGACTGTGGTCATGTAACGTATCAAAATCCTAAGATTGTTGTCGGAGCTATTTGCACGCATAAAGAGAAAGTGTTGTTGTGTCAGAGAAATATCGAGCCATGTAAAGGTAAATGGGGATATCCACAGGGCTTTCTTGAATTGAAAGAGACGACTAGACAGGGTGCTGCAAGGGAATGTTTTGAAGAAGCGGGTGTAACGTTTGATCCATCAAAAGCCGAATTATTGGCACTCTATAATCTTGCTGGAATGCAGATACAAACAATATACAGGGTTGAATTGGAAAGTGATACGTTCAAAGCAGGACATGAGTCGAGTGATGTTAAATTTGTGCATTGGGAAGACATTCCATGGGGTGATCTTGCTTTTACCACAGTTGAATGGGGATTAGCATATGCAAAAGAGATGAGAGAAAATGTCAAGCCTCCAGTTCAAGAAAGAACGAAGTTAATAACAGAAGATGGGAAGTGGGAGGTCGAAGAGGGGTAGGTAGCTACATAAATGTATAGAGACGATATTACAACAGAAACATACTCTTAATTTAGGTCATCCTTTTCAGCAAAGAGAACAGATATCCAACACAAGCTACATCAAGTCTCTGTACAAACACACAAAGTCTATATATGATTTGTTCAAGATGTATCACATCTATCCCTGGGCACACATGGATTCATAAATCAAAGGTGACCAGGCACGTGCGTCGAGACCTGTGTTCTTCAATGTCTCATAGATTTCCACATTACAAGCAACAAACGGTTTACTTGTGTATGGCAAGGAGTGCTTCTTACACAAAGACTCAATCAATGGCAGAGTCTTGCGCAAATGTTGACGACCTAAACGAGGGTAACAGTGATGCAGTGTTTGGAATTGAAGTCCACCGTGGAACCAATCCAAGTATGTTGGACAGGCGACGTCTAATGATGATTTGACATTGCGAGAGAAGAAGTCTCCTCCATACTTTGCTTCATTATCCTTGTCAGTGGGTGACTCAAAGATTTCTCTAGAGAAGTGAGATAGAGTAATCTGAACATTGAGTAGACCTGCCATGGCATGACTAACGAGGACATAGGCCACACGCTCCTTCCAAGTTGGTATACTCAATACCAAGCATGTTAACCAGCTGAAGAATCCAATGAATGCTGCTAAGTCCAGCCTTGTCCTTCCGCCATGACCATCATTTGGGTTCAAGAGGAATAATACACTCTGAATGTACAGGTTGAACCGTGCAACACACATGATGGGATAATACCACAGATGTTGATACGGTACAAAGATTGTCCGTGCCGCCCAATCAAATTCCATTACCCGACCATGATAATAATTGAATAATGAACCAAACATTTTCTTATCCACTGCAAAGACAGGAAGATGGGCAATGTCAGGATCACAATCGACAGTGTTTGGTACAGCATGGTGTACATTATGTGTCGCCTTCCACCAAGCCACTGATATACCATTGAAGAATGTTACCAATGCACCCAAGTGTGTAACATCAACATTACTCTTCGAACCCTTCTTAGATGCAGACATGTGACCACAATCATGTCCAACGAATGCAAATTGTTGCCAGAATATACCAAGTAATATTGCTGATATCATATGCATAAAAAATGAATTTGTTTTGAATAATAATCCCATGGAACATATCAATATACTAAATACCCATACTACCTTGGCTACATAATAACCTGGCGTGACATTGAAGTATCCCAATTTATCAAATTCTTCACCCAATTGACGAAAGTCTGCTACTAATTCAGAAGGTTGCAGTGCATCACTAACAGTACCAATAATAAAATGTGGTAATTTCGTATCTAATACCCAATCATCATGAAATGCGCGTAACTCGTCTGTGGCATCCATACCTGCAAATCGCAATATGGCCTGCTCACCACCTGGATGGGTTGTAATCCATTTCGATACGTCCAAAACATTATTATTGTATATTAACCATGCATCTTCTTTTGTATTGTGTTTTGATACCTCAGCTATTGTATAACTCTTCAGTTTGGATTGTTTCTTATTCATAGACGGGGACTTTATTTCTACTACAGAGATATCATCCTCTGAAGAGCTTAGGTCGGTAGTAATATCAACTTCTGGAGGCATTATATATATTATGTTTGTGTCGTGTACTTGTATGTCTCTTTCTTTGCAAATTGTAAATAAAGAGTACCAACTAATGACTACTTTAAGATCGTCCAATTACGTATGTAGTATATGTAATAGTGATTTCAAATACCGATATAATATGCCACTGCCAACAACTCTATACATAACAATCGACACAAGTAAAATGAAGCAGAAGGCAAATTATCTGAAATAGATCTGAGCTGGCACAAGAAAAGTCCTGAAATCGTACAGAGGTTTTCAGACTGATTATATCTCGGGAATTTTCTGCTATCAAGCCCATTCTACCCTGACAAAGCTACAGTACTGAGTTATGGATTACTTTCTTATTTACTGATATAAGTAGTCAATTTTATTTGTGCTGGTCCCTACACTTTGCTTCTTCAGAGATAGGCGGTATACGATGTTATGTTTGTTTGTCATGATACGCTCATATATATCTCATTGTATCCCGCTACATCCTGCCGGTTTGTCGTTTGCTCGGTTTATTCCAAGGGCAAGTAGTAGTAATAACAATATCAGTGCATCCTTTTTTTCATCTGCAGCTCATGATGATGATGGGGATGAATTGCAATCTAATATAGACAAACAGATGAATACACGAAGAAGAACTCGTAGAAGGACAGCTAATAAAAATGCAAACAACAATACTACTGAGAACATACCATCTCTAGCAGACTTTATCCATCGATCAAAAGTATTTAAACAATATAGAACATTTATTAGATTAGCACAATATGTAGATGAGAAGGATACAAATAGTGGTGCTGGTGGAGAATGTAGAGCTGCATTGGAAGAAGTTCGATTGTCATATAAAATGGGTATGAAGAAGGGTGAATTTGATGCACTTGCGAAGAATATGGCATATACTGAGGTAAGAGATGAGAGAGTTAGACGATGCACCATGATATGCTCATATTTGGCTACAACATACACACTCATACTCACATGCATCTAACTCACTTTTGCAACTGTATTATTAATAAAGGGAGAGCGCAAACTTCGTGAACTTGAGACAATGACTGGGTATTCTGCTCATAGAAAACAATCCACAACAGAGTCGGCGAAAGCAGATAAAAGTTATGATGAGGATAGTTGGATTAACACGAAAGATGAAGAAGACAAACGAGGTAGAGTGGGAACGCAGTGGCCATGGGAAAAGTAAAGTCTTAGCCATTTACTAGCTTAAGAGCGCTTATTAGTATGCACTCATCAACAAGTTCGCTTCACTTCAAATGCATTTACTGTCGCATATTTTCACCTCCATCCTTGGGCCGCCAACGGTCTGCTTCTTCACCTTGTACTTCACTTAGCTCCAGTGTTCGTAATCCCTTTAGCTTCTTTCCACTTAATACTTTACGATCAACTTGATAGCGAATCTTTCCTGGTGTCCAGTCTAAACTTGTTACCCACCCATTATCATCTCTTTGATACCCATTAGCATCTTCACCAGTCTCGCCATCTTCATCGTGTTGGTCTAATCTATGTGGTAGCAATACCGTTGCTCCGCCCTCAAAATCTAATAACATGTAGTTGTCAGTTGCTCGCTCTTCAGTGCCAACGGGCGGAGGATCATACAAACCTCCGGGAGCACCTGCCTGGCCGAATAATGCATTTGTAATATCTTTCTGGTTGTCTCGTTGTACCTCTGACTTTTTCTCTGCACCCTCTTCTACTTTCTCATTATCTGATGGATTAGGCCAATATCCATCCAATGTCTCTCGACAGATTGTTAATGTTCTTAAATGCAATGGCGGAACAACACTTTTCTCTTCTTCATCTTCCAATAATGCATAATCCAATTTAATACGAAATCTCATACCATTTTGTTGTATACCCAGCTCGGTTCGCATTTCACTAAATGGACCCTCATGCTCATCATCGTCATCTTCTTCTTCCTTCTTCTTTAATAATGGAATAGCATCACATATAGTGTATGCACTTCCAACACACATACAACCTCCTGGACCTCTAAAATCAACAGATGACATTTCTTTTGGCCAGAAGACATTCTCGACATGTTCAATATCCTCACTTTCCCACTGTAATTCGTCAACAACTTCCTCTTGCATCATTAATGCTGGGAAGTCATCCTCTGTTGCCAATCGTTCCTCATGTACAATTCGTTCCCCATCAACTCTCCATTCAGCATCTGGATCAATAATAACTTTACTCCCCCTACTAACAACCTTGAGTATCTTATCCCATTTTAATAATCGTGGTACATGTGCAGCTTCTGGATTACGTCCCTTGATTATATCAGATCCCAGGAAGGTATCAGTTTGAAAGACAGTCCATTCACCCAATGCAACCTCTCCACCTCGTAGTACAGTGGCATGATATGTCTCAAATTGATACTCATCATTCCGTTTACGTCTATCCTCGCGCATGGCCTCAATTTCAACAAGTGTTTTATCTTCTTCATCATCGAACACCTCATTATCACCAAATCCTTGATCTACTTTATATTCTGGATCATCATAGTTGACAAATTCTAATTCTGGATAGTTTGGGTCTGCATATGGATTTTCATCTTCTTCGGTTTCATCTTTATCTTCTTCTTCTTCTTTGTCATTTGTGGCTTGCAATACTGAGATGATATCATAAGATATTCCTTGATGGGGAGTAGTTGATGTTTGATATCGATTATGTGTCTGTTTTATTCTACCACTGGGAGAAAATGCAATTGCATACTGAGAAATAGATATTATTGTAATAATTAATGCTATTATTGGTAGAACTTGGGATATCGGGAAGGTCATATTGCAATGTAGTAGAGTATCAGTGTAAATAATAGATAATGACGAATGCTTACTTAGTACCATAATGACAAAGGGGATACGGTATCCTTTCCTTTGCTCGCTAGTAGATCTCGCTCAGCCAGTTGATAATGTGCAATATTACTCATTATTATATAACTTCTTCCAATTATTTGTAGTGTTTATTCAGTTCATTAGTGGTAGGCAAGCGGTGACTGTTGTTAATCAAACTCCGAAGAGCTTCAACCAAAAAATTATCTAGAAATTATTAGATAAGAGAAGAGATCATCTATTGACATTACTAAAGTGATCTTAGGTTTACAGAATTGTATATTATACTTGAACAACATGTCAAGAACAGATGGTAGAAAACTTGTGGCTTTTGCCGGCGCTGCAATAGTTGGTGCCCTAGGAATAGGTAAGTAATAATATTGTTAGATATGCAAACGAACTTTATATTGGACTTAACCATTCTTCTGAACCAAAACATACATCAACTTATTCTAATTTATTATTATAATAAAGGTACAATATATCTGCCCTTTGTGGCGGATAGAGACAAACTACGAGGATTATTCGAAGAGGGTGAAGAAACGATACCAGAGGGTGCTAGAAGAGAAATACAGAGAATAGCAAAGATTGAAGCCGAACAACAGAAAGAACTACAACAACAACTAACTAAACAACAACAATATGAAAAAGACCAAGATTACTCACTACAGAAACAAAAGAAAGCATCAGCTGGTGGTATGTGGTCTGTATTTAAACGGAAAGGTGATCAATGAAGATAAATTATAAGTCATGGACATCTCAGATTGTTTGTTGGTAGAAATACTAACTTGTTTACAGAATGATTAGACGATGAACAATCTTGGATATTGATTGCAAAGCAAAAACTCAGTATGATCAGAGAGTAATACTACATTGATAAACACATCCAATAAATAGTAAACCAGCAATCTGAGATAACTTGTCTTTACATTTATTTCCTTTCAAAGATCTTCGAGGAAATATTCACATCGATTTGAAGTACCCATAAAGTAATATGCAAGGGGAGAGCGTAAATCATTCATTGCATAAAGAAACAGCTCTGGTCCCTATCCCCGATCCCCTAATAAAGTGGTATATCCACCATACATCACGTCCCAAAGCAATTAAGCTGCAACTCTCTTCCTTCCTGAACGACGAACAGGTGAGCTAGCCTCGGTTGAAGCAGGAGAAGCCGAAACAGCCTTTCCCTTCGAGGCTCTTTTTGCTTGAGCCTTTCCCTTCGAAGTACCCTTGGACTTTCCTCCAATTGAAATCTTAGCTTTGGAAGCCTTCTTGACCGGAGCTTTTTTAGCTGGAGCTTTCTTCTTTGTCGAACCCTTCGAAGTTGCCTTAGCACGAGAAACCTTTTTAGCTTTTGGAGCAGGAGATCCCGAGAAGCTAAAAGTATCATCCTTCATTTCAACTGAAACACTCTTCTTTGCCTTCTTCTTGGCAGACACTTGATGCTTCTTGGCCGCTGGTTTGGTAGCCTTCTTCTTCTTTGTCTTGCCATCGGATGAGCCTGCACTGTTGGGATCAATGTTGATCATGACAGGGACGGGAGTAGTTGATGATTTGCTACTCTTTGACTTCTTTGAGCTTGAAGCTTTGGGAGTACGAGCAGAAGAAGATTTGCGACGCTTTTTGGCTGCAGAAGGCTTGCCGCCATCTGGACTATCTTTGAGAAACTCAGTCTCATCAAAGATATCTACCTTCCTCTTTGACGACTTGGTTGAAGACTTGCGACGACCTCCACCACTCTTCTTCTTTCCTTTATCGACCACAGCTGGTGAAGGCTTGGAAATGGGGGATAAATCTGCACCGAAATCAAACTCATCAGCTTCTGGAGATGAAGCTGGAGATTTGTCATCTTCAAGCTCTTCAGACTTGTCTCCTGGAGAAGAGGCCTTTTCTGGGGATTCCTCCTCTTCAGAGACGGGAGAGGAAGTTGACTTTTCCTCGGTATTATCTGACCTTTCAGACTGATTGGGAGAGTTCATCTCTTCATCTTCTTCCTCCTCATCCTCTTCTTGCTCAAGCTTCTTCTTGGCATTATCGACGAAATGGCTAACACTCTTCCTTGGCTTCTTCTTCTCCGCTGACTCGTCTACATCGTACCGAGGAAGGGGCATGGGACTTGTCGAAGAGCGAGGACGCCTAGCACCATAAAGATCGGGTGGAAGTTGGATGGCTCCAGGAAAAGCAGTAAGATTGACGTCAGACTTGACATGAGATAGGAGAACCTCACGTGAGAACTGAATAATGATATTCATACGAGCCTAGAGAAAGTATTGTTAAGAAAGAGTAAATGGACATGAGATATGAAATGTAACAAGATATCATACATCTCCCATCATCAATCAAGTACTCACCCTTGCCTCTTTTTCATCAACGTCGTTTCCGTATATGTCGGCATCGTCATCATCGTCGTCGAGGCTCATATCAAGAGCGGACACATCAGCACTAGTCTTGAGAACATTAATTGGCGGATGCTTACCAATCATCTCAACCATTCGAAGCAAAAACGAGATCTAAGTTATTGACATGGTATGAGAAGTGGTATAGGAAGTTAGAATGAAGATAGGCAAACACAGTGATACAACCACACGACAAGTAAGACTCACATTGTCAGCTTTCGTGCCCAAACTGTGAATCAAAGGATCGAATAACCACTTTAGACGCTTCTTCAACATCTTCTGGCTCGCCTCCTGCGAATGCCTCAATTTCTCAGCTCCATCTTCTGATTCGTCTTCGCTTTCGGTTTCATCTTCTCCAGCCAATGTGCCTGCAGCACTAGCAGTCTCATGACGGAAGGCCAACAAGTGCAACGCATAAGGCACACAGTATTCGGGCATCAGTGTCTTTTTCATATTCTCAAAGTATTTCTCCGCAGCACGACCCTTGGTCCGAGCCATAGCCTGGAATGTTTGCACAGTAGAACGGAGCTCTTTATTGAGCGAGGTTGCAGCAGACTTGACACTAGTTGTCTTCTTGTTGCCAACATTGGCAGCTCCGGCGTTGGCAGCTGAATTATCACCATCAGCACAGAGCGAGACAAGTGCGACGAAACGAAGGGGTAGTGCTTGTTGCTGAACACCTTGAGCACGAAACTTGCCAGTGCTATTGTACATGGAGCATAGCTCATCCATCATTGATGAACGGACAGTCTTATCCTTGTCTAGGAGAGATGAGCTTAAAATGTGCCACATACGAGGAGTCAAATACTCTCCTTGCAACAACATATTGGCATCACAAAGCCGGAGTAGATTGATAGAGGCACTACGACGGAGCTCGGCTTGGTCCTTGGCAGTCTTGCAGTAACGTCCATTCACACTCGAGGGAGGAACTCCGCCATCTTCGATAATCTTAGTCAAGGTGTCAAAGACTTCTCCAATGTGATCAGAGGATAGGGGTTTGAGTTTGGGCGCTCCCTTCAAAGCCGATGCACGCTGAACATGCAAAGTAGTTGAACGAATGTGGGAGACGAGTACTTCGATTGCCCCACATAACATTTGGCAATGGACCGAGACTTCATTTCCCTTTGACTTTCGCTTGGTAGTCTTGGATGACCTACCCCTCTTGACTGGAGACTCTTCGTCGTCATCATCATCATCGGAATCACTACTATCATCATCGTCTGAGGCATTGAGCATACTATTCTTGCCGAGCAAGACAGTGTCCAATGAAAACTCAACTGCACGCTGACCCCAACCTTGTTTACTCCCTTCTCCACTTGCATTGAAGGCGTAAGGAGCACACTCGGCAATAGCTGCAATAGCACTCAAAATACTGACAATCCTTCCTCGATTTTTGGGATTGGTTGTATCATCAGGAATGGATAGACGAGATGGATTGACTAGAGCTTTGAGAAGAGGTACAAACTCCTCCTTTTCCGTGCGCACACGCGTTGCCAAACTACTTTTTCCTGGTGAAGAGGCAGTGGATTGGGGATTAATCATAGAATAGATCGTGAAGATGGAGTTGCGTGCCTGTTCAGGGGTGCCATCACGTGTACACAATCGCAATAGCTGTTCACGTAATGTCGTGTTGTCTTCGAAATCCATATCATCGTCTCCTCCTCCTCCTTTCTTACTACGGGCCAAGATCTCACTAAGAGTTGTCACCACGCCGTACTTCTCCATTCCCCTCTTCATGTTGGGAGACATACTCGATGTGGTACGACTAGCATCAAAGAATTCAACCAAATGCTCAAACCCTTCCTTGGTAGAAGCCAAAGAGGGGTAGATGGTCGTTGCCATTTTAACACACTCCAATAAGATCGATGCGACTTCACAATTCTCGTTTTCAAAACATTCCTGTGATAAGATGATACAATGTTCAATATTTTCAGCATTGAGGAAGGCACCCATGGCACAACGACGGGCAAGAGTCTTCACCCATGATTGTGCTGCATTGCCCATCCCCTTGGTGCGCTTGGGTAACTCATCAAACGCACGTAGTCGAGCCGAGGGTGAGTGTGTTGGCAACGAAATAGTGGAGAGGATACGGAAAATATGCTTATCCTTGGCACTGTGTACCTTTTTCAAGATTGGTTCCAAGTCGGATGATGATCCGGCAGCAGATGGAGATTTGCTCTCTGGAAGAGGTGCCGAAAGTTTAGCAACCTGTTCCAACTTTTCCATAGCCTCACTATCGGCAGTAAAGGCCTCGGCACTACCTGATTCACATTCCTTTGCCTTTGAACGGGCATCCAAGTACGCTCCAAGTGCCATTTGCAAGCTCCTGCGTTGTGAGAATAGAGCTGTCATCCATTGGTATGCATTGTTCTTATCCTTGATCGAATCAATGATAATGGCTAATCCAACGGCACGGCTGGTTGGTGAGAGTGTCGAGCCCGAGTCCTTCTTCGTAGTGCCAAGTAAGACATCATCGACAATCTGAAAGATGCGGCTTCTCATATCAGGTTCTTTGTCGTCGGACCAAAATACACATTCAAAGACTTTCCCCGGAATCCAGGCAAACTTCTCCTCATCAATTTGATCAATAGAATTGGCATTCTTTCCCCTGGCTGACTTGAGACCCTTCCATACCTCCAATATCTCATCGATACTAACATCATCACCTCCTTCCTGAACATACTGCAACTTGGGTCGGATGTAATGTTTGTGATAAATTTGGGCAAGTCCGGTAATAGCATCCTTGTGTTCAACTTTATCCTTTGACGAGATACGACTGGCCACGGCTAGGAGAAGTTCGGGAGAAATTACACTAATTGGGTGTGAACGTTTGCTACTCGAAGATGACGAGCCGGGTGCAGCAACTTCACCGCTAGCGGCAGTGCCGTTCGAAACAATAGCAGTATGAGCCATATCACAGACTTGATGAATAGCCAATAAACGAGTGTCCACCAATGGATCACGAATAATTAGGTTGGCAAGGGATTCATTGACATCAGCGCATAATTCAGTTTGGACGTATTGCGTTGTGAGGAAGTTCACCAAACATTTCACCATCGTCTCACGGATCTTAGATTCAGGATCTTTGCTCCTCTGTAGCCATGATCTGAAACAGGGTGCAAATTGTTCGGCAATACTTGAGTTACGTGCACCAAATAACCTGCCCAGTAATTTAGTGGCCTGCCATCTTTTTGCCAGGTCTTCATTCTCCAAAGATGATGAGACGGTGCCAATAACTGTGGTCAAGATTTGTGGTGCAATGCGATGGAGTTCGTACGAGATGGAGTACACATTTGCACCTGGCTGGGATTCCTTTGGTGCTAAATGAGCAGCTAGGGTTGGGGATGATTCATCTTCATCGGCACCCTTCTTCTTCTTACCCTTTCCTTTCTTTTTCGGAGCTGCAAATAAAGCTATCGCCTCGGCATCAATTGTAGATAAAGAGGTTTGTCCCATGACGCGTGGGTCTCCTGTTAAAAGACCATTCAATAAAGCTGCAATTGGAGAAGAAATCTTATCCTCGGTACGACGTAATACCTTGGCAGCCACGAGGTATGATGGATTCGTTTGTTGAATCTGTGCCGGTGGTAATTCCCCATCTTGTCCTTTCTTTCCTGAACTTCCACCACCACCAGACTTGCGTTTCTTGGTATTCCCCGCAAAGGCCGGATTAGTTACCCAAATAACAGGACTGTTTGTGAGTTTTAGAGGTGACAAAAGTTGATAGAATATGGTTAGAGTCATAATAATTAATTAATACATAAGATATGAACATTAAACAACACAAATAAATACATACCCTTGTCCAACACAAGTTAATAATTCCTCAAGTACTTGAATGGGAATATTACCCTCAAACTCTTCAATACAAGCAGCCACGGCAAGTTCCGCATGCGCCGCAACCTCGGGAGGTTGGTCCAAATTAACACAATTTAATAATGTACGGATAAGATCACATAACGTATCGAGGGCTGGATTATCTTCACCACCTAAACTGCCCCTCTTACCACCACGTTTGGAGGAGGATGTAGTACCCCTCTCTGTCCTAATTAAATCCACCAACACCACACCAATCTTAACCTCGCTCAATTGTTCCAATATACGAAAGTAACTTTCAAATATTTTAGAAGAAGGTTCACATGAATTTAAATTCCCTAGTTGACGAACTAGTTGATTAAATATCTCGAGTATTTCGGATTCACTCCATGGTGGTTCGGGTGCGTAAATGTAGAATAATTCACAACATGCCAATACGGCATTTAACCGCACGTCCTTGTCGCGATGACCAATGATTGAGGATGAAACGAGGGTTGTGGAAAGTGATAATAATCCGGGATGGGTTGATGGATCGATATCATCGGAGAGGGTTGATAATGTTTCGGTTACGTTTATTAAACGTTTGAGTAGTTCACTCTGTATATAAGGGTTGGCGGTACGGGGGTGTATATGGTATTAGAGGGTTAGTTTTAAGATGTTTATAAGACGGTGCATCAAAAAGATGGTGCATGTCATTGGTTTTTGTTAAGGGGCTTACCTTGCTTGATGTATGTTCCAAGTACGCGGCGGATAGTACATCCGGTGCCTTCTTGGATGACTTGCGATGTGCCATTACTGCTGTTTGATTTGTTGTTGTTATGTTAGGATGCTATACTTTATTCCTACTAATATGCCATGGTACGATTTACGATAGTCAGAAAATTTGTGCTGATTGCTGATTTGAGTTCGTATCTTTGAGACTTGATACGAACTATAGCGACTAAACGGTCTCTTTGTAGAGTGATGAGTGATGGCAAGTTAGTAATGGCAGCGCCGACTAGAGCCGAGAGGAATTAAGCAGTCTAATATATCACAAGGCAAGGGCAACCTCTTATTTGGTTTGTATATTGTTTATACATCATACTACTGATCAAATAAGGATACCATATCATTGCAAAGAGTATCTTTGTCATATCTTTACCATCAACTACACTCCTCTGTACATCAATCATGTCATTTAAGTTGCTACTATTCATCAGTGCCTTTCAAATCGGTGTCGGGTTTTCACCTACCTCATCAATATCAACATTTCCTCACGCCAATAATAATGTTCTATCATCACCTCACAATAAACTCACTTACAATACATCACACAAAAGATCTACTTCCTCGCGTCGCAATCTACCGATCATGAAGAGTGCTAAGATACTACCGATTGTATATACATCTGCATCCGCCGCTCTTGTATATCAAGCTAAACAAACAACATCAAAGTTAGATGCAGCGTTTTTACTTGCAACATCGGCATTAACACTCTTCAATCTTGGTCCAACCGATAACAAACGATTGATATCTGCAAAGAGAGCTGATACAAACAATCCACCAGCTGTATCAGGAATTGCAAAGCAGCGGAGACAATTCGTCAAGACGTGTATGTCGACTGTGCGTATCAAAATTATTGGTCAATTGCTTGGTCTTGCTATGATGATTTGCAATAAGGGTAATATCAATAGTCAATTGCATGGTGGTGCTATGATAATGGGAGCAAACATGGCATTCTTCTTGTGTGGAGGAGGTGGAGCAGTGCATAATATCAGAGGAGATCATGAACCTTTGCCCTCTGGTTTGACGAGATTCATCTTGATGATTGATACAATCCTAACATTATCGGCTTTGTTTGCTGCTCGAGCTCCACTCGAATCAAGTCGTCGAGCTGTTTATATGGGAATATATATTGCAGGTGTTAGTTGGGCGCATTGGAAGGCCTTGGTTTGTTGTTGAAAGGACTGGCCAACACTCGTCATGAAATATTGTAAACTCAGAACATACTTATAGGTATATATAACAGAAAGACTATGCTTACAGCTCATCAGAGAGAACTGTCATCTCTAGAGATCGAACGTGACAATATGCTGCAAGTAATGTTATACCTGTGCATACATGAAGTATTGCTGTAGGGCTCAGTATTGCAGTCAATGTTGTGCACAGAAACGAAGCCGATGTATTGCCACTTTTGTTTGCATCTTTTATTCGTTCACTGAGATATAATATATGTTTGCAGCCATCTAAGCTCCATCTTTCGAATATCCGATATTGCCATCCAACTACCAAAGATATGTTTACAACTCTTGCCAAGCATGCCGAGCCGATGGAATGAAACAGATACTTTATCAGGATCCATTGAGGTATGTTGCTGAACACTGGTAGATGCGCGTTTCACGATTCATGATGATGAAAGAGAGGAGATAGTAACATATGTGTTAGTGTTAGTATATGACTTGCAAGGGCAATCAATAAAGGCAAACTAAGTTCAAATGAAGTGTTCAAACAACGAGACTCATATTGAACACATGAATTCATGCAATAAAACAATACCAAAGCGGACTTTCCTGGTAGCATGCAAAATAGATGTACTTCCATAATTGTAATTGCTTCCAAAGGCTTTCTTGGATTTTGCTTATCTCCCCAATCTTCTAGCACGTATGGTGAGCATGGAAGACGATGCCGAACTGCCAAGGGAAACCCATCTTGAAACAATCGTGCTGTATACATCTTATAATGCCGTCTTCCATCAAGCAGTACAAGACCAGTGAAGATACCCAAACACGTAATGGATGCAATGAATGATGTTTTATCAAAATCTATCTTCATATTGTCGTGTAATATAACAAACATGCCGAGTGATGCAGTCCGTATTGGCAAGTAAAAGATAACAGCATCCATCGACCACAAATCAACTGAGTGTGACCAAAAGGCATTACAAGAATGCCATATAGTTGATGAGATTGCCAATATTAGTAACATGCAGCCAAATAGAATATCACTTAGTATTAATCCACTTAAAGATGTACCATCATCTTCTTTATATCGTATGTATGCAGAAGAAGATAGTATAACTAATGCTGAGAAAAAGTAGATTATGTTTGAAAGCGCATTGCCGGGTCTTCTGATGACTCTATCTCTTCGCGATGGTTCACAGAACATATCATCGTAACATTTATTATTATCTGTTTCCCAGCTTACAGGCCATTTATATGGACGTTGATTGGTTGATGTGTCTAACCATATCAAACTTGTGTATGTTGCAATGGTTATACTTGCACATATTAATATAGAAGTAGGTGATAGTCCTGTGGTCAGCATTATCAATTCCGATATATTATTTGCTTGATGTGTATCATCAAAAGTAAGATATGATGAATCAAAACCAAATAGACAATTACCGAATGTCACTGGAAATATCACCGGTAAATGTGTAATGATTGTAAAGAAAAGTAGAAGCCGCTGCAAGAGAAGCGACATATTATCATGCTGAGAAACTAAACCATAAACACATTTCCAGTAAGGTGCAATAGATTTATCCATTCTCTTATCACACATCTTATATAATAGCAATTAATTACTCTCGGCTCAAAACTGCTCCTTTGTTTTATCCTATCTATAGTTTATGTACTCATCAGTGCCCTACGCTTGCTCTTCTCGCCATAGATATACTTCGATAATAAAGTACATACACTCTTCTCTTCAAGAAATACACTCAAAACTCAAAAATGAAAAGATTTCAGACATAAAGAGTGGTGGTCTCGTGACGTGCACTGATTTGACACCCCCGCCCCCCAAATTTGAGAGTGTAAGTTAATAGTTTTCGGACTTGCCTCACTATATCTATCTCTCAGCGGAGTACCTAGCTTAATAACCAGGTCTAATGACGAGGCCGCCGTACACAATAATGATCAACAATTACTTGAATAATATATATAAGTCCTACAAGTCTACAAAAGTCTATCCATCACTACTGCTGTGCATCCTCTCCTCCGCCTCCACCACTTAACAATCCACTTGGGGCTAGAAGACCGCCACTACTTGACTGTCCGCCGCCCTGATCTGGAGGGCCAACTACAGTCAATAACTGATTTAGCCACTTCTTAACAGTCATGTCATCACGCAAGGCATTTCCAAATGTATCATCCCTTAAACTTGATGGTAAGGCTTGACGTAATGCTTCTCTAGCACGTGTATTATCACTCAAGCGGAGGTAGCATCGAACGATATGTTTCAAAAGCCTAACACTAGGACTATGGACCAACATCCCCACCATGTTATTCAACACAGTACTCACGGC
>Ga0075437_10327_pt1 | contig 23791 bp, 23 predicted proteins | sample MintriMetagenome_FD_74266 | JGI IMG/M metagenome (GOLD analysis project Ga0075437, IMG submission 74266) | Marine eukaryotic communities from Monterey Bay, USA to study complex ecological interactions - Minidiscus trioculatus and... | ecosystem: Environmental > Aquatic > Marine > Unclassified...
AGGATACAATGGCAGACAAACTCGTAGTTGCATCTTGCCCAGAAAATAGACATGTAATCTGTATTAAAGGAAGCAGGAGGAGAAAAGGAGAGAATTGCAAAGACGGTGCATCAAAATCAACTAGTGATGATGTATGTGAGTTGGAAGAGAAGTTGCAAAATATGAGCACGGGTATTAATAAAGAAGATGTATCGGTATGTGCAAATTGCGGAAAGGAGGGTGATGATATAAACAACACATGTAACAAATGTAAGATGGTGAAATATTGCAATGCTGTATGTAAAAAGGTACACAAAAAGAAGCATAAGAAAGAGTGTGAGGAATATCTCATGTGTTTGCTGCTGAGAAACATGATGAAAAGTTATTCAAACAACCTTCACCATTAGAAGATTGTCCAATTTGTTTCCTGCAGTTACCTTATTTGGACCCAATGGGGAAGAAATATATGACATGTTGTGGAAAAAGTATTTGCAGTGGGTGTTATTATGCGCCTGTTTATGATAACCAGGGCAATAAAGTTGATAATAAAACTTGTCCTTTTTGCAGAACTCAAACGCCTACTACAGATGAGGAATCAGTGGAAAGGTTAAAGAAAAGATTTGAGGCCGGCGATGCCAAGGCAATATTCAATTTAGGATGTGACTATCGAGATGGTACAGACGGTCATCGTCAAGATCATACAAAGGCATTAGAACTATTCCATCGTGCAGCTGAGCTTGGTGATGCTAAATCATATGGCAGTATTGGTTATGCCTATTTACATGGCAGAGGAGTAGAAGTTGACAAGAAGAAGGCAATGTATTACTATGAATTATCAGCTATTGGAGGGAATACAGTAGCAAGGTACAATCTAGGAAATGATGAGTTACGTGCAGGCAATATGAATAGAGCAGTGAAACATTACATGATTGCAGCAGGGAGTGGATTATCCGAATCTTTGGAACATATACAACATTTATACTCAAATGGATATGCAACAAAAGATGACTACATGAAAGCATTACAATTATATCAAGCATATTTGGGGGAGATTAAGAGTGCTCAGAGGGATGAAGCTGCTGCATTTAGTGAGGAGTATCGTTACTATTAGTCTCTACACATGGCCGAAAAGGAAAAGACGAGCTCCCAAAAGAATTATCTAACGCCGATGAGGCTCTACTAAAGCATGCCTTGATTATAACTACTATTTCGTTTCATTTAGCTTATTTCTTTTGTTCAAAGTTATATTCATGCTCTGAGCCTCAACACATAAACTCTACCTAGGTAACATACAGTTGTGTCCCCTTCCTATTTTATACAGTCACCATGATCACGACCAACTTAATGGGCTGACATACCAACGGCTCCCTTGAATGCCTCATCCAATACCTCACAGAGTGTAGGGTGGGTGTGTACCATCATACTCAATTCCTTGACGGTAGTTCCAGCGGCAACAGCATTGGCACACTCTTGAATTAAGTCAGCAGCATGGATTCCAATAATGTGCACGGCAACAACCTTTCCAGTATCCTTATTGTACAATACCTTGGCCATACCATTACCCTCTAATTCGGCAAGAGCCTTGGAGTTGGCACGGAAACTACCCTGTGATTTACCAAGTTCCCAACCCTCCTTCTTGGCAAGTTCAATGGCTTGTTCTTCAGTAGGACCAACCATGGCAATTTCAGGATGGGTGAAACAAGCGGCGGGGATGGCATCGTGATTTACCTCATGATCACGTCCACTAATGTTCTCAATGGCACTAATACCCTGTGCAGATGCGGCATGGGCAAGCATCATCTTACCATTGGCATCTCCGATACAGTATACACCAGGTACGACCTCTCCATCTTCATGCTTTGTCAATACACGCATCTTCTCATCTACGGCAACGAAGCCACGTTGAGTCTCAATGCCAGTCTCCTCAAGTCCCATGTTGGATGTGTTTGGTACACGTCCGGTAGCAATCATGGCACCATCAACCTCGAGAGTTTCAACATGTTCCCTATTAAATGGGAAGGTAGAAGAAGAATGGTTAGAAGAGACACAAGATGTGAACTTTCTAGTTCTTCCGACATTGCAGGCCTACTACCTCCCAAACAAACAGTAAATAATCAAACAATAATACTTACTTGGTATCAGCATCGATCATTTCAATAGTAACAGGCTTAACTCCTGGGATACCAGGAGTAACCTTACTAGCAAATACACCCGTCCTGTAATCAATAGGACGTTCACGAATTAAAAGCCTTTCCGCCTGCTTGGCAATTTCCCTATCAAATGTTGGCATAATATTTGGTAATGCCTCAATGAAGGTCACTTCACTACCCAGGGCAGTGTATACATCTGAGAATTCAAGACCAATGTATCCTGATCCGATAATTGCTACCCATTCTGGTACTGATTGTAATTCTAACGCGCCGTCGGATGTGTAGACTGTCTTTTCATCAACTTCGACACCGGGGGGTACGAAGGGAATTGATCCGGGTGCAAGAATGATATCCTTTTATTGTTTGGTAATTGGTTTGTTGTTTTGTGAGGTTTTATTGAGAGGTGGGATTTTGTATTGGGAATTAGTTAGGTGGTATGATTTGATGAGTGACATATGATAAATGATGCAGATATAGAGATGATAAAACTATGTCACTGCCGTGTGCTTATAAACACTGTAGTAGTCCGCCCCGTTCTCTGTGTTGCAATAGTTTTATAAAATTTGCACAAGATATGAACAATACCTCATCAACTAACTCCATTGCAACTAACACACCGCCCAACTCACAAAACACACACTAAATATACAAATTCAACTCACCTTGGCGGTATAAACTTTACCAGAAGCATCATCCTTAACCTCATTCACCTTACCAGTCAAAACACCCCTTCCTTCCACAATATCAACACCAAGTGCTGTCAAACTCCCCTCCAAATTACCCTTCACTTTATTAGCCAATTGCTTAGCATGATTGGCCACACCCTCACGATCAAACTTCACTTCACCATCCACAGTAATACCAAATTCACTTAAATGACTTTCGGCCTGCATTTCACGTACACGTCCCGAGGCAGCTAATAGTGCTTTGGAAGGGACACAGCCACGGTTAACACATGTCCCTCCAACATCGGCACCTGAAAAGATTGCAGTGGATAAATCTTGTGCACGAGAGTGGAGTGCAGCGCCATGACCACCGACTCCGCATCCTACGATGATAACGTCATAGTCGTAATTGCCACATTTGGATGCATCCAATGAAGAAGATGTTTGTTGTTGTGTTGTTGTTCTTGATACTACTGATCTGGAAGCAGGGCTGAATGCCGATGCGGCTGTTAGTAGTGTTGTTGCAATTAGGTACTTCATTATTGTTATATTGTTATTTATTGTTCTGTTATATATTATATATATTGTGATATGTATTGCAATAAGTAGGAGAGTTGCAATGCACCGCTCTTGATCGCTCTTGCGTTAATCGATGACGTTGCGATCTGTACCGTCACACTTATTATTAAGTGAGACGGTACGGTATCTTTATCGGTAAGAAGACCACCACCAAGCAAGTAGTGGAGCCACGGTGCCACGCTCCGACGCTCTTGGTGGCCGCCAGATAGCTGTAATCGTTCAATATAAAGAGCACTCATCGATATTATTATCGTCGAAGATAATAGAGATGTATTAGCAGATTTGCAATAATTTGCAAAATCAAAAAGCAACAAAATAATAGTATGTAGCGTCGTACGTCAATCAGTATTATCTTTATATCTTAAGTAAGAGTAGACTGCGGTTAGTGTATTTGTTTAACCGGTTTACTTATCACATCATAAATCAGACATATCAAATATCAGACTCAAGAGTTTATATATAATGAGCACATGCAATCAAGAAGGTGCATCAAAATCAAATGATGATGCATATGAGGTGATAGAAAAGTTACAACACATGAGCACGGATGTTAATGATACATCAGTATGTGCCAATTGTGGTAAAGAAGGTGCCAACAATATATGCAACAAATGCAAGGTTACTACTTATTGCAATGCCGTATGTAAAAAGGTACACAAAAAGAAGCATAAGAAAAATTGCGAGGAACATATTAGACTTGCTGCTGAGAAACACAACGAAAACCTCAGGCTTGCTGCTGAATTACACGATATAGAACTATTCAAACAACCGCCACCAGCAGATGAATGCCCAATTTGCTTTGAACAAATGCCTTCAATGGATTCGGGAAGTAGATATCAGGCGTGTTGTGGAAAGATGATATGCAGTGGATGTTGCTATGCGCCTGTGTATGATAACCAAGGCAATAAAGTTGATAATGAAAAGTGCGCTTTTTGCAGAACTCCCCCAGAGACTTCAAATGACGAGATAGTTAAAAGGATAAGGAAAAGGGTGAATGTTAATGATCCTAAAGCAATGCATTGCATGGGAACTTTGTACAGTGATGGGAGGTACGGCTTGCCACAAGATGACAAGAAGGCACTAGAACTATTCCATCGGGCAGCTGAACTTGGTAATGCTAGTGCCTATTGCGGTATTGGTGTTGCATATGACTTTGGCAGTGGTGTGGAAAGAGATCCAATGAAAGCCAACCATTACTATGAGCTAGCCGCTAAGGCAGGAAGTGTAAGAACAAGGCACAATCTAGGCAGTATGGAGGGAGAGAAAGGTAATATGGACAGAGCATTGAAGCACTTCATGATTGCTGTGGAGGGTGGTTCATCTGACTCTTTGAAGTGTATCCAAGACTTATATACAGATTGGTATGCAACAAAAGACGACTACACAAAGGCATTACAGTTATATCAAACATACTTGGGGGAGATCAAGAGTAAACAGAGAGACGAGGCTGCTGCAGAACATGAAAACTGTCGTTATTATTAAAGTAGGCTCACCTACTTAGATTATCATCTACTAAGCTATAGATTTAAACATGGACGATAGAAAATTTTGCTGCCCATGAGATCAGAGGCATAGAACAATAATACAATACTATTGATAGTTGTACCTTCTAATTCTTGTCAGGGGGTGGTGTCATGACAAGAAGGCATCTCCACTAACACTTCCCTTAACTTTTCTTGGTTCCAAAACTTGTATACTACCATCTCCATAATCTTCTTCTGTATCTTTGCTACCGCCATATCTCTTTGATACATTACCAACCAACCAATTATAATCAATTAGTAATGAAAACATTCCTCTTCTACCTCACGTATAACACCCTGCATTGTCGTTTTATTATAATCAAGGTGACTAAACTAAAGTAGAGTCTGTAATATGAGTAGAAGTCTGCACACCTATCTCTCTGATTCTAGTAACGAAACTCCTTTAGTCTAAGTTAGAATCCAAAACGGCACAGAGCCTGACCAAATATCAATAGTAACGGTACTGATCCCCATCAAATGCAGCGGCTTCATCTCTTTGGGTACTCTTGATTTCAACCAAATACTTTTGATATAACTGCAATGCTTTCATGTAATCATCTTTTGTTGCGTGTCCATTTGAGTACAACCTTTTGATTGCCTCCAAAGAATGAGTAAATCCACCCTTTATTGCAATCATATGATGTTTCAGTGCTCTATCAATATTGCCTGCTTGCTTCTCTGCAATACCTAAATTGTGCCGTGCCGATGTATCTCCTTTCATTGCTGCTTGCTCATAGAAATACAACGCCTTCTTCTTATCTATTTCCACTCCTTTACCAATACTATATGCATAGCCGATACTGCAATAAGCTCCTGCATGACCAAGCTCTGCTGCCCGATGATAAAGTTCTAATGCTTTGGTATAGTTTTGCGGATATCCGCATGTCCCATCTCGATAATGACTTCCTTGAATATAGATTGCCAATGGATCATCTTTCTCCATTCGTTTCTTCCTCATTTCGTTTAATTCTTTTTCTGTTTTAGGGTGCGGAGTTCTGCAAAAATGACATTGGTTTTGTTTGTTATTATTAGCTTTATTTCCTTGATCATCATATATGGGTGCAAAGAAGCATCCACTGCAAATCCTTTTTCCACAGCATGCTTTATATTTCTTTCCCGTTGGGTCCAATGAAGGAAGGAGAAGGAAGCAAATCGGACAATCTTCTAATGATGGAGGCTCATTGAATAGTTCTATATCATGTAATTCAGCTGTATGTTCAGCAGCAAGCCTTTGATGCTCTTCGCAATCTTTCTTATGCTTGTGTCGGTGTTTCTTTTTGCAAGTGGCATTGCAGTACTTTACCATCTTACATTTGTTGCATATGTTAGTTATATCGTCGCCCTCTTTACCACAATTGGCACATACATTAACTTTATCATCGGCATCTCTCATGCTCATATTTTGTAACATATCGTTAACTTCACATAAAACATCATTACTTTTTGATAAACCGTCTTTGCAATTATCGGATGTGCTCATGTGTTGGAAAAGCTTCTATATCAGTACTATAATACTATTGCTAATTGTGGAGTTGCAAGCTGCAGAAAACTTTTGGCATCGAACCGTCTCTAGAGGCCTGAGTAATATGTATACTCTATAATAAGACGACGTCCAAAAACGTTTAAATAGTGTTTGAAGGTATATACAGTCTAACAAACAGCATCACCTTTGTTAACAATACATTTTGTTATTTCTCACTTATTATGGTACGAAAAGTACGCAGTACATTTTTACACAAAAACAAAAAACATAGATGCCTCTCTACCTAGAGATATACTCTACGCCATGCCGATGGCCGATAGCTGCAGCGCCAGTGGACAAATGAGAGAGTACTCATAGATATTATGATCGTTTGAGTTTGAGATTGGTATTATACGAGCACGTAAATTTGCAATTGCAACATCTCACCCCGGCTCTCAACTACCGCGACCGCCTGGGGTAGATGATATAATTTATCTAGTTACTTGGTTTAGCGTATTATATTGTAGGATATCGAAATTACATATTCGTGATTGATTGGTTAAAACAATTAAATTATCATATCATAAAGCAGCCCAGTCCAAAGATAAGAATATAAGATATAATGAGCGCATCCGATAATTGCAAAGACGGTTTATCAAAAAGTAATGATGTTTTATGTGAAGTTAACGATATGTTACAAAATATGAGCACAGCCGATGACAACGAGAATGTATCAGTATGTGCAAACTGCGGCAAACAGGGTGATAATCTCAAATCATGTACGGCATGTAAACTGGTTAAATATTGCAATAGAGAATGTCAAATTGCTCATCGACCTATGCATAAGAAAGAGTGCAGAAGACGAGCCGCCGAGCTACACGACGAAAAGCTTTTCAAACAACCTCCACCGGTATATGGAGATTGTCCAATTTGTTTCCTTCGATTGCCCACACTTGAAACTGGGTGTAGATATCAATCATGCTGTGGTACAATTATTTGTTGTGGATGTGTCCATGCTCCTCTATATGATAACCAAGGCAATAAAGTTGATAATCAAAAGTGTCCCTTTTGCAGAACTCCACATCCTAAATCGTATGAGGAGGATAAAAAAAGAAGGATGAAAAGAATTGATATGAACGATCCAATAGCAATCGTAAAGCAAGGATGTGATTATCGAGACGGGACGAATGGATATCCACAAGATCATAATAAGGCAATGGAACTATTTCATCGGGCAGCTCCGCTTGATTATGCTAGAGCTTATTGTAACATTGGTTATGCTTATCAATCTGGCGAAGGAGTGAATTTTGATAGGAAGATGGCCGTGCATTATTATGAGTTGGCAGCTATGATGGGTAATGAAAGAGCAAGGCACAACTTAGGCAATGGTGAGTTGAGGGCAAACAATATGGAAAGGGCATTGAAACATTATATGATTGCCGTGAGAGGTGGGTATGCTAAGTCTTTGGAGGCCATCAAACAATTATACACAAATGAAAAAGCAACAAAAGACGATTATACCACGGCATTACAATTATATCAAGAATACTTGGGTGAGATTAAGAGTGTACAGAGGGATAAAGCTGCCGCTGACAGGGAGGACCATCGTTACTATTAATATGGGTAGTAGATAAGCTACTGGTTACAAGTCCTTAATGAAAAGTTACTTATGATAATAGACACACCTCTAATAAGCAGGAGGTGGCGGTGACATGACAAAAAAGGCATCTCCACTAACACTCCCCTTAACCTTTCTTGGTTCTAAAACTTGTATACTACCACCTACTTCTTCTTCTCTAGTTGTCATATCTTTGCTACCACCATATCTCTTTGATACATTATCAACTAACCAATCATGATCAATTTGCAATGAACATTCCTCTTCAACCTCACGTATAACACCCTGTAATGTCGTTTCACCTAGGTGTCGTTTGCCACCGGGTAAATCTAATTCTATTGTGTGTGAACTATCGATATATCCCATTACCATTATGTACTTGACATTATTAGAAGACTTTTGTTTATCATCTTGTAGTAGCCATAGTAATGATGTTAAATGATGTCCCATTTTGATTTGTATTGATGTTGTCGACTCATTAGTCATCTCGGGTGACAAGCAGTCAACTCCTTCATCATTTCTAATCTGCATTAGTATATCTTTAGTAACCATCTCATTCTTTGACCGAGTCTTACCAGCCGAAAGTAATGTATACAAAGATGATAACTTTATTGCACAAACAAAGTGCGCATGATCAGCATGTAGTTTCTTTCCATTACTTTGTTTATCCAATGTTGATTTTCGAGCAGATGTAATTGTCGATTGCAATTCATTGTGTGAGTTGGATGTAATTGCCACAAATCCATTCCGTTGATGTGTTGTTAATAGACATATTGCACAATTGACTTTAAATGTCTTCTTGTTTGTAGAATGTACTTTGTCAGTTGTAGTAGTGGATGTATTACCAAAGATTTCAATAGACAACTTTTGCTCACATTTTATGCCATCTTTTGAAAAGTTTGTAGATTGGTATTGGTACAACTGTATATTGATGGGTTGGATCCTTTAGTATCTGGCAATACTATCAAGTTGTTAAATGGATTATCATTGCTGTTGGGTGATGTTATATCCAATTGACCTAGTTGATGTGTTATATTCCCAATGTCAAATTGTATTTGATCGTTTGAGTATCCTCCGATACTCTCGCTTGTCGTTGTTGCAGTCTCATTAGTAGCTTTGACTGCAATCTGTGTACTCTCATACCGTTGACGTAACTTAACAACCTTGGGACATGAACATTGTGGTGCATGAACTTTATACTTGGCAGCTCGACATAATTTGTTATGAAAGATTGATTGAAAGTTTGTAGTTTCAATATTGATTGGTTTGTGACTTGCTTGCTGATTTGGTGTACCACCTCTTGCAATGTTGCTATGTGGTCTTCCACCACCACTTCCTGATGCTTTATGCTGTTGTGTACGTCTAGTCCGATGGCTATTGGTATCACCTTTGTTGCTATTATTCATATCACTACTCGAAGTAGTTGAGCTCATGTGTTGTTGTCTACCTTCTCTACCTCCTCTACCACTCCTTCCTCGAGCCGACCGCCGTCCTCTACCACCCTGCATTATGTTGCTGTTTTGCACTATGCTCTAAACCTACGAGTTGCAGTCCGTAACATGAGATATCATGCTCTTCATAAGATCATCTTCGATCCTCAGTACGCGTGATAAGTAATACTCAAACATCAACTCACTATCAATATCGTTGCAGTAATAGATATCTATCATATTGAATAAGAGTATTGTCGATCGATGTTACAGTTCATAGATCTCGTATATGGCATAATACAGCTTATTGCTACCCGTCTAATAAATACTCATATTAATCAATTAGTGGTGGTTAGGTGACGTGACATAATGATTTGAGAATTGAGAATTGATGCTGATGCTGATGATGGTGAAAAGAAGTTTAGTGTCGTTGCATCGCAAATAATACAGCAGTTCGTATACCGTCCAGCATTGAGTTTGGTCGTCTTTTCATAGTCTATCCATCGATAGTATTACAGCAGCTGTGGTCCGATATTTATTGAGCATTAAACAAGGGTATCCTACCATATATTTTACATCCTCTGTTATTTCGTGGTTTCATTGTGGTTAGTATAGATAATATTATTCGTGTTTGATTGGTTCAACAAACGGTTAGTTATCACAACATAAAGTAGAACTATCAAAGATCAGACTCAAATAGGTATATGATGACGAGCACACCCGATAGTTGCAAAGACGGTGCATCAAAATTATCAAAAATTAATGATGGTGTATGTGAGATGAACGATATGTTACAGAATATTAGTACAGAAGATAAGGATATAGTAGTATCAATATGTGCAAACTGTGGCAAGGAAAACAGTACTGATAATATGAACATATGTAATAAATGCAACCAAGTGAAGTATTGCAATGCCGCTTGTAAAAAGAAACACCGATCAAAACATAAGAAGCAATGTGACCGACGTGTTGCTGAATTACATGATGAAAAGCTATTCAAACAGCCACCGTCACAACAACATGGAGACTGTCCAATTTGTTTTCTACGACTACCAGCACTTGAATCGGGGTATAGATATCATGCATGCTGTGGAAAAGTGATATGCAGTGGATGTGTTTATGCGCCTGTCTATGACAACCAAGGCAATAAAGTCGATAGTCAAAAGTGTCCTTATTGCAGAACTCCTTGGCCGTCTTCAGAAGAGGAGTTACAAGAAAGATACAAGAATAGAGTGAAGGCCGGAGATCCACAGGCATTAAACAATTTAGGAGTTTATTACAAACATGGGAGACAAGGATTTCCACAAGATTATACAAAGGCATTAGCATATTGGCATCGTGCAGGAGAGCTTGGAAATGCCGAAGCTTTTGCCAGTATTGGATTTGCATATTATAATGGTAAAGGTGTGGAGGTTGACGAGACGAAGGCCAAACATTATCACGAGCTAGCAGCTATAGGAGGAGATACACTGTCGAGGTACTATCTAGGTATTATGGAGGTAAAGGCAGATAATCTTGATAGAGCTATGAAACACCATATGATTTCGATTAGAAGTGGATGTGATGGCTCTTTGGAGATGATTAAAGACATGTACTCAAAAGGATATGCAACAAAAGAAGATTACACAAAAGCATTACGAGCATATCAAGAATACTTGGTTGATATTAAAAGTCCCCAGAGGGACAAAGCTGCTGCAACTTATGAGAATTGTCGTTATTATTAGTGTGCCGGTTCAACATAGATAACGATAGAGAAGATTCTACTATTAGACATACATGGTGCTGTGCACTATATCAGCTGCTCTAAACCTACGAGTTGCTGTCCGTAACATGAGATATCTGATATCATACTCTTCTTTATGGATAAATACATAGGTAAATGTCGAAGATGGTATCCGCACGATCGTCGGTGTCGGTCGAATGAATGAGGTCATGGATATCTATCATATCGAATAAGATGGTGGTTAAGTATTGATCGACATTACATACATTTCATATATCTCGTATGCGGTATGAGTAATACAGCTCATTGCTACTCGTCTAACAAATACTCATATTAATCAATTAGTGGTGGTTAGGTGACGTGACAATGAAAATTAGTTTGATCGTCTGTTCACAGTCTATCGATCTGTAGTCTTAGTAGATACAGCAGTTAGTATACCTTCCAGTATTGTGTCTGATCACCTTTCATAGTCTATAGAGTGATAGAATTACAGCGGTTGTGGTCCGATTTATTGGGTAATAGACAAGGGTATCCTCTCCTCATTTTATTAGATAATAAAGACATAAAGATATAATAGTGAGATATGTTTCAACGACGTATGATATTAGTAGCAAGTAGTCTACGAAATACTCAATTGTCACCAAAGTTTACCCGCACGACAAAGGCAGCACATCAAAATGTCAATGATAATATCAATGAAGAAGGAGATTACGAAGAAACATCGACACATCGTCGAAGTGTAGATGAACAATTACAATCCATTTGCAATGTAAATAGTAGACGATCAATCCATGAAACAACCGATTTGCAACAACAATCTAAAAACATCCTATCAAATATCAGTACCAAATCAATAAGTATTATCAAACAGAATAGCATGTCAATATCTTTCGTCCTTTACATTGCCCTTGGTACATTATTCTATACATTCGTCGGTGATACAAATGATATTAGATCATCCCATGGATTCTATCAAGCATTATCAATCGGTTACTCAGTTGGTCTATCACCACGGAATGCCAGTTATCAACCAAGTCCATGGTTTAGTTCATTCTACATCATATTAGGCGCAATATTAATTGCAATTATATTAACTGGATTAGGAAATAAGATTGAAGAACGATCCTCATTACAGATGTTTGACGCTTTGTCACGAAGAGAAGATTATGAAGAGTTGATTAAAGAAGGACAACGGATTGATGTACGATGTTTGGCATTTATTAAGTATTACTTTGTTTATCTATTGATAGTACTACTTTGGGTTGTATGGTTAGTTGTTATTATACTATGGAGTATGCATGGTATAAAAGAGTGGAACTTTGATAAGGCACAGTACTTTGCCTTTTCTTTATGTTCGTCAGCTGGTAGTTTATCCTTACCAGATAATTCACCAGAATACACCTACTTATTGGCAGCAATATCAATGCTAATCGGTGTACCACTTATGGCGATGGCAATCTCGGCAATTGTTGTCATGATATGGCAGGGTCATAACTACAGAAAGATTAAAAGAGCTGCCTGGGATGCCGTATTAACTGAGGAGTTACGGCTATTAGATGAACTAGATGTTGGTGCTGTTGAAGAAGGTGGGGAAAGGATTACAAAGAGTGGATACATATTGCTTGGTCTATTACGAATGGGTCAAGATGGAGGTATCATCAAATACTTGGCCAATGCCTATGATGAACATGACCAACGAGGTGGTGTTCTAGTAGACTTTGGCGGTGAAACAACAACAAGAGCAGCAAATGATACTCCATCTCACCTGAGTAGCCTGGCCGCAGCGTATGTATCAAGTGATAGTACTAGTGCATCTCGACGTCAATCACCCTCCTTCACTACTTCAGCCGTATATTCTCAAGCTATAACAGTATCGTCAATGGATAAGGATAGAAATAGTAGTCAAGCATGGTCAACTACAGGGTCGACTGCTGAATCTGTAGATATGAGTTCATCACGGAAAGTAATCACTCCTCATTCATCACTTGTTGGAGATACAGGACAGCAGGTAGTAGTTAAAATGGAATCCATTACTGAATCATCTAGTAAAGTAGGCAGGAATAATAATGGTGATGACGATATTGAAATGTCGATTCAAACTGATAAAACATAGTAAAAGCGGGGTATAGGGGAGACAAAACAAATCATCCTTACTTGGTATTGGATGGACGATACCCCTGACATTGGACAGGTGCATATCAGTTTACCTTGAAAGTAAGGGTAGATAAAACATTCATGATATGAGATCATACTGACAAACTGGATTATTAATCAACGAATTAGATCAACAATTTGAGCAAGAATATGAAGGGTCATTATGTACGGAATGAGATGATTGTATGTACACAACTGAATCAATCTATTCCTAGGCCTATCCTGAGAGGGATTACGCAAATTGTTACGACACCACGTTCTTCTCACCAGGAAGTTCATTAAGTATTTACCGGTCTTCAACCAGCTCATACTTGAAGTTGGCAATTGAGCAATGCAATTATTATGGAGGTGTAGCCCTATTATATCATAATAGATACATGGCGATAATATAGGAATAGCAGTTAGAGATACAGGGTGAAGGGGGAGATATCATGGCATTATATGCAAAGTCAAATCATCCGTCAGAATCTGCCATGTTGTGCGGTATCAATTCAACAAACGATTATTTCAATAATAACAACTCTATCAACAACTCCAACAACTACGATCAACTTCAAGCTGATTTAGTTGCTAATGCCTTTGACAATCCACAACTACATTCAACTGCTCAATTTCTCTTGCAAGAACAAAGTACGAGTATCAATAATGATATCGGTATGACAAACAACATGATGACGAGTTCTAACAATAACAACAATCATGCAGTATTGCAATCTCCTATGCAATCATTACAAAACAAAGGCCTTGAATCAAAATTGGATAGTCAAGGTAAGATCTCTATATGATATACGTGCACAAGATGTGTGTAATGTATCAATGTACATATTTTGATGAGTATCCTATGTTGTTGTTTGGTATCTTTGCTTACATGATGTGCACATATCTTTTACATATCTCTCCTCTATCCAAAGAGTTCGATCAACCACCAACAATAGAAGAAGTTGACAACCTCAATCTCCTACCAAATACTACTGATAATAATAAGTCCATCATCGAATGTGCTTCTTTACAAGATGATGAGGATCTAGTGGATGCATTACTTGACGATGAAGTACTTTTGAATGAGGAGATACTAAAACTTCCCGAGCCCGATGCCGATATTGTTACTCCGAATGTTACTCAAGAAGCACAACCTCCTCAACAAGAAGTAGTAGTAGCCCAACAATATCTACAACAAGCTCCTTCCATACAAGATACAACTACATATCAAAGTAATCAGATACAAGAAACGTTACGCCGTGCTAGTAAAGATCAAATACAACAGTTCTGTTTAGTTCAACAACAGATACAACAAGAGAAGTTAAAGTTGCAATTACTTGCTCTCGCCAATCAACAACAGCAGCAACAGATACAATGTCAACCTCCTGCCATGTCTAGTATACAGTTACTTGCTATTCAGCAGCAGCAGAATGCTATCACGATGGCTCAACTACGAGGAGGTACTACTGGTACAAGATGTTCGTCGTCCCAAGCTGCTGGATGTTCAACAAGTCAAGTTGGTGATTCCCATACGACAGCTCTTCTAGGAGTTACTGCTACACCCAATGTATATCCAACAACAAGTCAACACCAACAGAGGTCTATAAATAGCAAGATTGGCAACAAACATTTTGATAGGAAGGTTCATGTACCTCTCAAGCCAAACAAGAAGAAGAAGCGGATACGACCTACTCATTGTCCTCGTTCTGACAATACGTCCAAACCTGACAAACCAAGGAAGAAGAAGCAAGCTGGTCGTAGGTCCTCTTTTCATTACATTAATGTGATTGGAGGAGGGACACGTTCAAGAAGTAGTAGCTTAGATACAGATCAAGTTACGACGACGACTTCTACCTTATCAAGTAAGCAAGCACATCTTCCATCTGTTTCGCCGTTAGAAGAAGAATCTTTGCCTTCTTCTTCGCCTAATCCTCCAAACTGTTCACTTCAAGACTATCTTCCTACAATCCTATCATCACGAGGGTATACCCCCAAGGCATTACCGGCAAGTGAGTTAGGATACCGTCAAGATCCTACCCCTCTCCAACTTGCCTCCTTCGGATATGCGGTGTGTTCATCTATCAAACCCAATGGTGTAGATAGATTGAATGCCTTACTCCAAGCTGGTTTGAGTCCCAACCCTACTAACAGGTTTGGTGATTCGCCATTCTTTATGGCATGTAAACGAGGACTACCCTCACTAGTACAAGTGTTTATAGATAATGGTGCATCTGTTCAAGTAGCTGATAGTTTTGGTCGTACTCCATTGCATCATGCAATGTGGGCTAATCCTCCATGCTTGGAATCTGCAAGACTACTGCTCAAAGTTGATCCCAAGTTGTTACTTGTTAAAGATATTCATGGCAAGTGTCCATTGGACTTTGTAGTGGGTGATGAGTTTCGTGTACAGTGGATTGAGTTTTTGGACAGTGTCAAGGATGAAATGTGGCCTGACATTAGTTCAGATGGTACGGCCGCAGTAGTTTATCATCCCGTTGCAAGAAAGGAGGGTGACGAGAGGGAGAATGATCGTCCCGTGCTGCCTGTGGAATTGGCAGAGAAGGTAGCAAGTGGACATGTCATGCCTCAGGAAGCACGAAGAGAGTTGCCATAAGATTGCCACACCAAACAATAGCTTAGTAGAGTCGTTAATGTTTTAGGTTTTAACATTATTAGGAGTTGTCTACTACTCTTCTGTTGTATTTGGTAACTGCGCCACTTACTGACTTCTCCAACTACTCTATTTTCTATCGTGCATTGTGACACTTCGAATCTAATAATAACGATACTCATCGTGGGCTGTAGCTGCTTTATCCCTCTGGGGACTCTTGATCTCACCCAAGTATGCTTGATATGATTGTAATGCTTTTGTGTAATCTTCTTTTGTTGCATATCCTTTTGAGTACATCCGTTTGATAGTGTCCAAAGAGCCATCATATCCACCTCTCACTGCGATCATAAAATGCTTCAATGCTCTGTCCATATTACCTGCATCTACTTCGTTAGCACCTAGATTATGCCTTGCTATTGCATTGCCCATCATAGCGGCTAATTTATAGTAATGTTCGGCCTTCTTCTTATCAACTTCCATTCCTTTACCATTTTCATATGCTAAGGCAATGTTGTTATATGCTTCTGCAAGTCCAAGTTTTGCTGCCCGATGCCAAAGGTCTAATGCCTTGGTATAATCTTGTGGAAACCCATTTCTCCCATCTCTGTAATAATTTCCTGTATTGTGGATTGCAAGAGGATCACCTGCCTCCACTCTTTTCTTTTCTCGTTCTATTGCTTCCTCTTCCGAAGAAGGCCATGGAGTTCTACAAAATGGACAAATCTTTTCAGCGACTTCATTCCCTTCATTATCTAGACAGGTGCATGGATACATCCACTGCATATTCTCTTTCCACAACACGTCATGTATTTACTTCCCGTATTGAATGTTGGTAACCGTTCAAAACAAATTGGACAATCTTCTAATGGAGGTTGTTTGAATAACTCTATATCGTGTAACTCGGCAGCTCGCCTTCTACATTCCTTTTTATGCTGTGGTCGATGAGCAATTTGACATTCTCTATTGCAATATTTGACCAACTTACACGCCGTACATGCCTTGAGATTATCACCCTCCTTGCCACAGTTGGCACAGGGCACATACCGATATATGATTATTATTATCATCCATTCTCATATTCTGTAACTTTTCGTTCACATCACATATTATACCATCTTTAAATTTTGATACACCATCTTTGCAACTATCAGGCGTGCTCATCGTTATATTTTTCAGAAACTCTACCAACAAACAATATACGAAGATGATAATTTGTACTATTGTATATATTACTGTTTGCTGTAAAATGTATAATCTATCAGAATCTACCAATCAACTCGTTTCTTCAAACTTTGTGTGTTCTACCTACAGTGCTCTCTTGGAAAATACTAACTAATGTATACATTTATAGTATCACTGTTCCATAACAATGTGATATATGACGAGGATCAGAGACGCTCGCTAGAGCAAAGCAATATAATGCCCAAACTGAAACTTATCAAATCATTTCCGATTAAATTCCACCATGAGAGTATCTCTCATCTCTGTCGAAATGAGTGAACTGATACATAACCTGATACATAAATATTGGAAGATGATGATGATGATGGCAAACAATCTCAATACAGAGGTACTAAAAGTGTCTATATTATCATTAGATGGTGTACAATATACCACGAGCATAAACGGCGAATCGGCGGCGGCCGCTGAAGTACAAAAAGTTAACATCTCAGCATGTGTTGGTTTTCGTTCATCTACCATCCAACACAAGTCTATTGCAGTACCATCCCCTCAATATAGTACACTATTCGATAATAATGATAACAGTGATAGTAACATTCTTGCAGTTTATTCAGATGAGGTGTTGGTACCATGCAATGATAGAGGACATACAAATATTGAGTTGCATTGGAATAGCATACAAAAACCAAATAGTGCACCAACTAATGATATGAAGCAACAATATGATATACACTCCCAGTCTTTGGATAAACTGATGGTACCGCATTTAGAATTTGAATTACCATCTTCATCAATACCGAATGGTAAACATCCGCCACGATCAGTAGATGATATGATAGAGTTGCATATATGTATTATGTGCACAACAGATGAGAATGAAAAATGCACATATAATGATGACGATGAGAATGATTCAGAAGATTATGAACATTATAGACATGATCTTCAATCACAGATGTGTTATGGAGTTGCTCGTTTATCTCTACAACCCTCAGAATCAGTCGGTACTAGGACTTCTACTTCATCAGTTACTAGAAGAAGACAAAGTGAAGAAGTTATAAGTCTACCAATAAAGAAAAGAGCACCGCCATCTTCCAATTATACCAATGCACAATCAAAGTGTACAATACAATTATCAAGTAATGCTACGTTATCGGTTCAAGTCGAGAGAGGAAGTGTATCTAAACATCAATCAAGACAAAGAGAACAATATCACTACATCGAAAGTAAATGGAGAAGAGATTGTTCGGCACCAGACTCAATAATACATAATGATTCATGTAACAACAAGAAGAAAGCAAATGATAAAGAGTTAGGTAATAACAATAATGGGTTACTAAGTTTGTTTCGAAGAGCTACGTCAACTTTAACAAGTCCACGAAATGAGAAGAAGGAAAGGCAGAATCATAATTCAATGGTGGGCAAAGTCATAACGATAGAGATTTCCGAATCTGGCATGGAGTCAACCTTGAATCGGTATCAAACAAACAATGAACTCTCAACCAAGAGAAGATCCAGCCACAAGAAAACATCAGCAGTAGATGAACTAGACATACCTCCAACACAAACACTAAGTGAACGATTTCTATGTGGTGCAACCATACCCATTAGTAGCTTGAAGGAGGCATTGAAAATGGCTGCCAATGCAGGACATCATTGTGATGAAGATCATGTTGGATTGTATGTTGTCGATTCTGATGATTCATTGGGTACTTCCATTGCTACATAAGACTATAGATAGTAAGATGACATAAGAACAAACTAAAGTAAGAATACATTATAACTGTTTTGATGATAGACAATAAATGTCATCTAAAATGGATCATATAACTAATAATAACGGCAATCCTCATTAGCAGCTGCAGCTTTATCCCTCTGTACACTCTTAATCTCACTAAGGTATTCTTGATAAGCTCGTAATGCTGTTGTGTAATCTTCTTTTGTTGCATATCCTTTTGAGTACATTTGTTTGATAGTGCCCAAAGAATCATTATCTCCACCCCCTACTGCAATCATATGATGCTTTAATGCCCTCTTCGTATTACCTGCTTCCTTCTCGTTGATGCCAAGATTATGCCTCGCATCTGCATCTCCCTTGATAGCAGCAAGCTCATAATAATGATTAGCCTTCTTCTTATCAACTTTTACTCCTTGTCCATAATCATAAGCAAATCCAATACAACAATATGCTTGGGTAAAACCAAGCTCCCCTGCCCGATGCCAGCATTCTAATGCCTTTGCATAATCTTGTGAATAACCGCATGTCCCATCCTTATAATCAAATCCAAGATTGTAAATTGCATGAGCATCTCCTACCTCCATTCTTTTCTTCTCTCTTTCATTTGCCTCCTCTTCTGTAGTTGCCGAGGGAGTTCTACAAAATGGACACTTTTCATTGTCAACTTCATTGCCTTGGTCATCATAGACAGGAGCATAATAACATCCACTGCATATCATCTTTCCACAACATATTTGATATTTACTTCCCGAGTGAAGTAATGGCAAACGCAAAAAACAAATTGGACAATCTCCATACTCTGGTGGTGGTTGTTTGAATAACTCCTCATCACTAACCTTCTCAACATCCTCTAAACATATAGAATCTAACGATTTGATGATTTCGTTGGTGGTATTTGAACCATCATTATCCTGTTTTGAGGGTGGTTGTTGTACCTCTCGGTTGTTCGAAATACATACTTTACATCGCCGTTGACATTCATCTAACTTCCATTGTTTCTTACTGTAACTGTCCTTGTGTAAATCTGTATGACATGCGCCACATACCTTCATAATGCCTTGATAATAATAATGTATGTGCTTACGGTTTCTGTGTTCCCTACCTCCTTGTATTTGATATTTGTGTTTGTATTGTTGGTGCACCACTATTTGTGTTTGTTATATTGATTATTACTGTTCAATTATCACAGAATATAAAAATTTAATTGATATAATATTATGATCAACTAAAATTTAACCAATGAGTATAATGAACCTTACTATTCAAATCTCCCAGTTACACTAAAAGACTCCCAATTAAAAATGCGTACTAAATCTTGATGCAATTTGCAATATGAATGCAATGAGTTCTATCATCGATGATATCATATTTGGAAATACGGAGACTAAGGATTGTCCAAATTGCGGTAAAGGAGATAGTACCAAACTATCAATAAAATGTTGTCAAGATGGTATATGTGCTGTTAAATATTGCAGTACTGATTGTAAGATTGCTCATCAACCAAAGCATGAAAAGGAGTGTTGGAAACGTATTGTAGAGATTAATGATGAGAGGACTATACAGAAATATGGCGGAGCTACTGCTGATACCATTTAATGAAAAGCAAGCTAATGCAACATATTACGATTAGTACAAATACAATAAATTTTACGAGCAGAGAGATTAAATTACAAACAATTAGGTACAATACGAGCAGCACAGAGATAGAAAGTATACTCTATACACATTAAGACCAAGTCATTATGAAGGTCTGTGCAGCATGTCATGAAGATCTGCCAAAAGAAAGTTATAGCAAGAAGCAATGGAAAATAGATCAGCGGAGATGCAAGGTATGTATAACCAACAATCGAGAGGTGCAGCAACCGCCAATATCCCCAAAGCAAGACAACAACGATCCAAACACCAGCGAAATCATTAAAATATTAGATTCTATGTATTTGGAGAATGTTGATAAGATTAGTGATGAAGAACTATTCAAACAGCCTCCGCTATTAGAGGATTGTCCAATTTGTTTCCTTCGAATGCCCTTACTTGCTTCGGGGTCTAGATACCAAACATGTTGTGGAAAAACGATATGCAGTGGGTGCAGTCATGCACCTGTATATGATAACCAAGGAAATGAAGTCGATAATAAAAAGTGCCCTTTTTGTAGAACTCCAACTCCGTCGTCTGAAAAGGAAACGATCAATAGATATAAGAAAAGAGTGGAGTTAGAAGATCCTATTGCAATCAACAATTTAGGATGTCACTTCAGAGATGGTACAAATGGACATTCACAAAGTCACACCAAAGCATTAAAACTTTGGCATCGGGCTGGAGAGCTTGGTTGTGCCGCAGCTTATACGAATATTGGTTCTGCTTATTATAATGGTGAAGGTGTAGAAGTGGACAAGAAGAAGGCTATACATTATTTTGAGCTAGGAGCTATGAAAGGAAGTACAAATGCAAGGTACAATCTAGGCCTTGACGAGGAGGAAACAGGCAATTTTGATCGAGCGGTAACGCATCATATGATTGCCGTGAGATGTGGAGATAATGACTCGTTAAAGGAGATTCAAGACTTATACACAAATGGGCATGCAACAAAAGATGATTACCTAAAAGCTTTACAGTCCTATCAAGAATACTTGGGAGAGATTCAAAGTAAACAGAGGGATGAAGCTGCCAAAGCAGATGAGAGGTATCGATACTATTAGTACGGTTATACAGCGATAAGATTAGCGGTAGTGATTATTAGAATTGGATTAGGGCTTTACTATTACCCAATCGATCATCACATTATATCTACCCGTCATAGGTAAACTTCACAATCACACCATATTGGAATTAGAAAAAGCCTTCACCCTTTAACTGTTCTACCCAGGCCTTGGCACGGTCTTCACTCATATCATACTGATTATCCTCGTCGAACATACATCCAATGAATTGACCATCCCTTTCGGCCTTTGAGGCACTATGATCATAGCCCTCGGTAGATGTGAATCCGCACATGGTAGCTCCGGCCTTGGAGAAGAGATCATACAATTCACCAGCGGCATCACAGTAGTATTCACTAAATATAAGTTGATAGAAAAGAGGAGAAGATAGAAAAGTTAGTTAGTTGAGAAGTTACGATATATGAGAGAGGATACCATACTGAGATGACGTACTTATATGACTGTTGATCACCACAACCGAAGACGGCAACCTTCTTTCCACTCATATCAATGTTGGGGAGATTGTTGTAAAGCCAGTCATCCCAGCTGGTGCCACTCCTCTCCGACTCGCTGTCAGTATGCCAGGTGGGGGCACCGACGATAATACTGTCCTGTTTCAAGACATCCGCATCAGCAACATCTCCCACATCTTCCATATCAAGACCTGCAGCGCCAGCGATGTACTCAGCACATGTTTGAGTATTCCCTGTCTGAGTTGAGTAGTAAATGGCAGAAGCATCAAGGGAAGTAGATGTATGAGTTAAAGGTTGTCTAGGCTGAGGGGAAACAAAGGCCGAGGCGGTAGACGCCGTAGCAAGAAGAGCGATGTAGAGCTTCATGGTGTATATTGTTAGTTGTTGTAGGCAAATTATGATCATTGTTGTGCTGACGTATTGAGTTGTAAATGATGACTATCTCTGTTCAATAAGCGGTGCATGTGGTGGCATAAGCTGATCTAAGCTCGACACACGCCGGATAGAATAGGAAGAAAGAATCAAGATACCAATTTAGTGATAAGAGGCAGAAGAATAATACTCTCTCTAGAGTAGCAAATTTCATAGTTTATTATCTAACTAACTGTTACTATATCATTTACTTTTAGTTGTAGTGCAAACACATCGTACTTCCATTTATCTAAGCAAATGATTCTTCTTCTTGTTCAACAGGTGTTTCGACAGTATCCACTTCCCAAGGTTCCGCCTTTCGAATCTTAATGCGATCATTCTCTACTCCTACCACAATTGTATCACCCTCGGCATACTCTCCACTGAGTATACCCAAGGCCATGCTGTTCTCAAGTTCCTTTTGTATGGTCCTCTTTAAGGGCCGAGCCCCGTAGACAGCGTCATAACCCACACTTGCTAACCAATCATATGCCTCATCAGATACAATCATCTTCATTTCTTTATCGGCAAGTCTACTCTCAAGACGTGCTGCCTCGAGGACGACAATACCCCGAAGATTATCTTGTGATAAGCCATTGAAAATAACATTCTCGTCAATTCTGTTAAGGAACTCAGGACGGAAGTTATCTCTCATGGCAGTGGCAACCTTCTCCTTCATTAGTTCTTGATCCCCATCAGCTCCGCCCAACTCGATGATATCCTTCGAGCCAATGTTTGATGTGAAGATGACAATAGTATTCTTAAAGTCGACCTTATTCCCCTTGCTATCCGTAACTTGTCCATCATCAAGTAGCTGTAACATTATGTTGAACACATCCGGGTGTGCTTTTTCCATCTCATCAAACAATAGCACAGAATATGGACGACGACGCACAGCATCGGTAAGTTGTCCGCCTTCATCATAGCCTACGTATCCCGGCGGCGCACCCACCAATCGTGATACTGTATGCTTTTCCATATATTCACTCATATCCAATCGGATCATCGCCTCCTCGGTATCAAACATGAACTCGGACAAGGCCTTGGCAAGCTCAGTCTTTCCAACTCCACTGTGGATGATAGGAGAATGAAGCAAAGTGTTAGTTGACCGAGTGATAGAAAGAGCAAAGGTGACATATCATATGTACTTACGTTGGACCCAGAAAGATCAAGGATGCAATGGGCTTTGTTGGATCATTCATCCCTGCCCTAGACCTTTGGATTGCATCGGAAACAACCTCAATAGCCTCATCCTGTCCAACCACACGTTCTCTTAACTTATCTGCCATTGTAAGGACACGTTCTCGCTCACCTTCCAACAACTTGGCAGATGGTATGCCTGTCCAAACACTAATAACATTGGCAATATCATCGGGCACTACCTCATCACGTAACATGGGCTCACCAACCTCCTCTGC
>Ga0075437_12958_pt1 | contig 23773 bp, 19 predicted proteins | sample MintriMetagenome_FD_74266 | JGI IMG/M metagenome (GOLD analysis project Ga0075437, IMG submission 74266) | Marine eukaryotic communities from Monterey Bay, USA to study complex ecological interactions - Minidiscus trioculatus and... | ecosystem: Environmental > Aquatic > Marine > Unclassified...
TGCATACGGCTTGCAAAGGCAATCAAATAAAAGCAGACTAAGTTCAAAAATGAAGTAGTCCATTCGTCGAGACTTCATATTGAACACACGAAATCACATCATAAAACTATACTAACGCGGACTTTCCAGATTGTCTTGCACTGTGCCAAGATAGTTGTCAACCATATAAGCCGCCGCTTCTCGACAAGCACTTGTAGAAATACCAAACTGTTTATGTATGGTGCCCTTCCACAAACCTGCTGCATAGTCCTTATATTGCTGAGGTGTATCAATAGAAGGCTGTCCTTGTGCTTCGATGTTATGCATACCCGCACTTGTCATAGCTCGTGTTCGAAATGCTGAGACCCTTGGCTCTTGAACAAATACTGCACAGTTTGAAGACGGATACAAACCACAATCATGTATATCACTTGTTTCATTTGTTTCTGCCAGTGTCATATTCTTCTTATCCTTGTTGTTATGATTCACCACTATTTCCCAGTATATCTTTGTATGTGGATATCTCGGTACATCTTCTTCTTTTGACCCTATAGCAAACCCCAAAGTCAATCCTGCGGTGACACACGTCATTGGCATTTGGAACACTTGCAACAGTCCTGGAGTATCACTATTACTAGAAGATGATGGATTCCATTGAACATGTGTATTTGGACACCAATACAACCACTTTGCTGTTCCAAGATTCGGAGGTGGTGGCTCATCTTCACTACTTTCATCATCATCTTCTTCTTCTTTAGGGATTTCAACATATTCACTCACTGCTGGATCAACCAAGTGTCTTATTGCCACATCATGTAATGTAGCAAAGTATTCGACATTCACTCCATCATCAGCATCAATTCTAGTCTCCAAGACCACTCGATGATTTCGTGCTTCATGTGCTCTTCTAATGATTTGATATGCATCTTCATTAGCCGGGAAGTAGTTGTAACCATTATCAAAGGCATCTAAAATGTCTTGTCCTGCTTCACCACCACGCCATCCACCTGCTTTAACACCAATACCAAAATTGGTATTACTTCCAACAACTATAGTGAAATGTTTCACAGGTTCCAAGACTTGTTGTAATTCATGTAATACTGATTTATCCAGGTTTGGATCTACTTTGATTATCCAGAGAAATATAGGATCTATAACTTTCTTATGGTGTTTGTGTTTATTATTATTGAGCATCTCATGAAATTCCTTCTCCCATTTGGTATCTTGATACAATTCCGATTGTGCAGTTGGATCTAACATTGTTTGTTTCATTAATGATGGTAATGTAATAACTTCTAACAGCTTGAGACGTGACCGAGCAAGGTTGACTAATGTACCCTGTTCTTGTTGAAACCTTGTAGTAACAATATGAATTATTGGCCAAGACCATGGAGGAGAATCATTACTGATAGTATCTGTATATGCTATTGGCGGAGATAATTGATAGTAATTCTTTGGTAATTTGATATGTTGTTGATTAATACTACTACTCTGTTGTTTAGTTCTTCTCAACTTGTGAGGAGAATGTACAATGTCATTCATACTACTACTTGTTATGTCTGTAGCGTCCAATTGAAACACAATCGATATCATTTTTAACCATATACATAGTACGATACCAACAATTATGATTGCTACTTTTGTAGCTGTCAATGAATAGCCATTGGAAGTAGATATTCTAGTACTAGGCGTAGTAGGAAAAGGTATTGGCTGTTTAGTAGTTGAAAGTCGTTGAATATGATTTTGTTGTTGCATTAACTTTGGAGAGGATTTATTTGTTTGACGCTCTGGCGAGCGTCGTTTCCTAGCACCATACATGGCTTGTTGGTTACTAATTTCTCGTAATGTGTTGTTGTCCATCTCTTCTTATCCTATTGCTGCTGCTGTTATCAGTCTTTATCAGTGTTATCATCTCAACTCTCATAATTTATGGTGCCCTGATTACGGTATAGTGCGTAATGGTCTCATTATTATATTCACACCCAACACAATAGTAGAAGCCGCGCCGCTGTAGTTAGTACATCAATGGTATATAATATATATTATACAAGCCGCCCATTAGTTAAGCGCCGTCAGCAGATCTCTACTCAACCTCTTTGTGTATATCCCGTCTTTTATCCGCGACAGTCTATCATATAGATTTTACATAAACAAACCGACAACACCACCCTCAAGCTCGCTTCAGAATAAGAGCATTACAAAATATTATGAGTACCCCAGCTTCCAAGGCACGCTTAATGCGTGAAATGGCATTGCTCAATAAGGATCCACCACCCGGTGTCGCGGCATACACTCCGCAGCCAAATGATATGACAAAAAGTAAGTATATTGTAGTATTGTTTTATTCACTCAAACCCTTTGGATAAGTCACAGAAATGTATTTAATAACAAATTATGGTACCTTCTCATTACAATACTTACCAATTCTATACCTACTGCAGTTCGTGCTCAGATTACTGGTCCAGAAGGTTCTCCATTTGAGGGCGGTATATTTCTACTAGTAGTGAATATTACAGGTCGATACCCGTTTGAACCACCACGATGTCGATTTTTAACCCCTTTATACCATCCAAATATTGATAGTGGAGGTAGGATTTGTTTAGATACATTGAAGTCACCTCCGGCAGGATCATGGAGTCCAGCTGTTTCATTACCAAGTTTACTACTAAGTATCAGGTCTTTGATGGCAGAGCCAAACCCAGATGACGGCCTTGGTAATTGGATGAAATTGTGTTTATATGATATGTGAATTCACTTTTACTAATATTGAATGCATGTTACTCTCTATGATAGTACCAGAAATATCTGAATTGTATAAACGTAATCCTAATGAATGGCAAAAGGAGGCTAGGAAAAGGACTCAAATTGATGCATCTGCTGAACAATTACGGATTGTAGAGGCATCATTGGATGGAGAAAATGACGACCAAAAGACGGGTACAACTGAAAGTTCTGCTGCTAATATGGAAGTAGCAGCAGCAAGCAGCAATGGTGCAGACTCAAAAGTAGAAGCGTCAAGGACATCAAAACAAGCAGAGAATGTCGGGAATGTCGAGAGACCTGCCAAGAAGAGCAAACTGTGCAGTAGGAAATGAATGTGTAGAAATATATCAAGAAGAAGAAAGCAAAGCCTTTGAAAGGATTGCTGGGTATTTACAACAAAAGTGTTGAGGAAAGCAGTGAAACTCTACTATGTGCACATCATGTGTACAAATATTAGCTATTCAGTATATTGATACACACTGCCTTAGTACCTATTTTAATTAGCATGTAAGATTTGATCAGGTGTTAATGTGTCTGGACTTCCAAGCCCTTCCCAACAAGTCATATGCACAAGCACTGGTTCCAAATCTTCTCCATCCATTGTCGGTCCGTCTTGCTCTACATTCTTCTCGATACAATTTCGATACTTCCACTCTCCATCATCTTGATCGAAGAACATTGCAAAGTTGATACCACATAGAATGCATCGATCACGGCTTTCATCTGCAATCACTGTTGATAATGCAGCAGAAGCGGGTGCTTCCCCATCTGCCGCGGTATCGACTAGGGCTGCATCGCCCGCATTATCATCAATATCCATAGCTGTATCTGTATCCTTTGATACTTTAACCCAAACACTATCCTCGGGGTACCATCCACGTTCTGCAGTCGTCTCCATTGTTTTCTCCAATTGACTTTTTCGAAATAATGCATCTAAGTGCTTTGACAATTCAAGTTGAGAGCCAAATCGTCGTCCATCAGCAGAACAAATGAATGGTAATCCAACCTCATATAATTGTGCAATCACTGCATCGTTCCGCTTCTTAATTCCCTCATTTGTAAAGTTTTCTTTTCGAACTAGTGAGTATCGTCTCCTTCGACTTCTTCCTCCACTAGCTGTTTCTCCTCCAAACACTTTCTCATCTTTCATCTGTTGTAACATATCGGTTAATAATTGTGCTGATGCCTCTACTGATGCAAACAAATGTATGGTATCATTCAATTCAGATTTAACTACTGTCGTTTCATTGGCTGATCGAACATGACGTTGTATTGAGGCGACTAAGTCATGAGACTTTTCAAGGTGATTTAACTTTAGTTTTGACCACTCAGACTCCACAATTGGTTCAGTATTTGTCGATGTAGAAGGCTGCTGTATCTGCATAGTAGAGGAGATTTGCTGTTGTTGTTGCTGCTCTTCTGCCATTGCTGCATCTTTAATCTGTTGAAGTAAATCTGGATTGATATCTGCTAATCTTTCGAGTGAGACTTTGTCCAATTCATCCACACCAGAAGATTGAACCTCATCTAATAAAAGTTGCATTTGTTTCCGTAGTGACGGTGTCAATTGCAATGTTCCATCGGCATCCCTTCCAATACCTGCAGCTGCGGTTTTGGCATCAGCCGCAGCCTTTTCTTCTTCATCTTTCTTAATAAAACATTGACCAATCAATCTCCACTTAGCTTCATCTTGAATAGCGCCCTGATTTCTCCATGTATTCCATACTTTCTTAAGACGTGCCATTTCACTCTCCTTATTTGCCTTATCAAACATATCATATACAATTGGCATCCAATTTGATGCATCATCTGTGATAATATTTACATACACACCCTTTACATTTTTGAGGAGAGAGTCTAATACATAAACAAGAGGTAATTTTCGATCGGGTGATGATATACCAGGAGTTGTCTGGTCAACTAAACGACTGCGTATACAATCATATATAGTCTTTGCTGATGTAGGAGACGATACAAAATCTTCAGCCGCCATTGATAGACTGTTTATTGCAACCTTTTCACTAAAAGAGTGGGTATTAGAGGTTATTAGTATGAGAGGGTATTAGAGGTTTTACAGTATGAGAAATGAGAATAACATGCATAACATAATATCATATAATATCACTGGAATTAAAACGATAGAACTTACGGAAAGTTGCCCAGCCGATCAAGCATGGCACAATAATCCTCAACTTGCTCTTCATCTATCTCCTCCTCCTCTTCCCCCGCTGGATTAGTATCATATTCAGCCGCCATCTTAGTAATGTACAATCTGTCCTACAATACCAAACAAAATTAAGAGAGTCCGATGAAGTTATGATCCGGTATCCTAAAAAGGAGCTTGCTCTCGTCGGCCTTCAATGAGGAGTATGTGACTAGTATGTATGATGGGTGAATGAGAGAGTTTAGTTACATATGAATACTACTAGTACTTATTTATGGCTGGAAGAAGCCCGATAAACCAGGGATGATGTAGCTAGGTATATCAGTGTGCATCTGTGAATTAAACTACCCAAACATTAAATTAACTTGCTACATACACAAAAACCTAAAGGCCAAAGACTTGAAGTCGTGATAGAACGGAGACGGAAACAGAAACAGACTAAACAGACTCAATTACTGGTGTAACATTGAAACCAATTCATGCCTAGCTTGCTCAAAAACCTCCGGAAAAGGAAATGATACTTGAATCATGGGAGCACGGTTGTTGGTAAGTTGTGAAGTCTGTCTGGCAGCCAACGATTCAGCTTCCATCACTTGCCTATGAAGCATATCATTCAGAGTTTCCTGATGGCCTTCCAATGCTTCATCAAACCACTTCTTAGCAGATTCGACAATGGAGGCATATGGTCTAGTCGAATTAAGTTCAATATCCCACGTGGATAAGACATACCGAATACTATGAAGTACCTTCTTCCTTACTAATTCATGTTCAGCACGATGCTTAGCGGCGAGTGTTTGCCTTTCAGTGCAGTGTTGCTGGAAGTGAGGTCCTTGTTCAGCTGGTAGTTCCCCCTTGGATGATGACGGAGTTTGAATAGCTCGGACATTATTGGCAAGCCTATTCTCAACTGTACTATTCGGGAGCTTTTCAACGAGAAGGGTAGGACGTTCTCTCGACTGATAACATGATTCTGGTAGGCTTGGTGTGATTCTTTGATCCAATAACGTGACGCCAAGAAATCCAACCTTCTTCTTCTTGGCTTGCTTTGACTCGGAAGTAGTATCTGTTTTCATAGGAGTAGTCTTCTTGGGAGTAGCCTTTTTGGGGGTGGTCTTCTTCCTGCCACCTCGTCGTTTAGGCGAGGTCGAATGTTCAACCTTTTGTTTTTTCATTGGCATGGGCGAGTGTGTAGCCACAACAATTGATTCTAACTGGCTATCCATATGTTCTTCCTCAGTTGGACGCTTCTGTTTCTTACTAGGACGAGAAGACTTATCAGCTTTAGCCGAAGATGATTTAGAAGATGGAGCGGGTGTAAGAGTATCTCCTGCTGGAGTGACCTTCCGGACGGTTGTTGTTGTTTGTTTGGTACTTCCCCCTTTTGTCACAACTAGTGGTGTGTAATCAACAATAGCGTCAGATGGTTGCTTCTTGCTTGTCTCTGTCTTTTCAATGTTCCTGGTCAGGCCTGTGGCAAGTGTGTTATCGATAGAATGCCTCCTCTTCTTCTTTAGACCATTGAAACCCCAATAACGGCGAAATGACTTATCATTGGCACTTCCAGGAAGAGCACGTAACATTATTGCACCACGAGAAGAATTCTCATTAAAACTTGATACAGCAAACAACACCATGCCCTGAGACCCCACGCGAGCCAAGGACATCTTTTTGTTTTGATTTGCAGCAGCAGGCGGCCCACCGAACGAAACATCATCATCAATAGAAGTTGTACACAGTGATGGAGGACTCTGGAGCAGTAAAGGATGACCCGATTGATCATGAAGATAATGTACCACAGACCCGTCTGATAGTTGCAGTAGTGCATGAGAAGCGTCAAAGACCAAGCCTTCAACTCCAACAACCGATTTGAGATCCCCACGCTGTTGACGGCCCGTACGCGAGGGCCTGCTGCTAATAGAAGGTTCACTTCCAATATCCACCGGCAAGGCAAGCTCGGTACAATTAAATGGCGAAGACACATCAGCCGAATCCAATCCTACCACATTTATGATGTTGTGCATACCCCCGAGTGAGCCAGATGCAAAAGCATATGGTCCACAGACCCCGATTGTCCCTTCAGTGGATGCAACATCAACATAACTAGGACGCTTAGGCCTATCACTTCCATCAGTACCCTGTGTAATTCGACGCTGCTCATATCCCAAGTCCCATACTCGTAACTTTTGATCATCACTTTTACTGATACCCTGCAAACATCCATGAGCATTGTGACGGAAGTAAAGTTGTTGAATCGACGTTCCATTAGTTTGTGTATCGTATAGACAAGTCCAAACAGAATCCTCATTTTTGGATAGACGGGATGGTTTAAACGACCAAATGTGAATGTTCTATCAAAGAGGAAGATATTGTCAGGTTGCAGTCCATAAATATGCAAGTGAGTACATGTAGAAAAGAGGGGATGGCTCACCTTGATTCCCTTTCCAGTAAAAAGCAAGTATTCAGGTCGTTCTACACCATTCCTAGCACGATCCCATCCATTCCATAATCTCGTGCATGCACCAAATCCCTTTAACTTGGCATCAGCATGTCGATCAACCTGTATTAAATCTAATATCCCCACACCATTGGCCTGATTTGTCTCAATTTGCTGCTGATGGTCATCCAACCTTTCATCTAAGTAATTCTCAACATCACCCAAATATACTGCTGCCAATTCCACACTACCACGCTGAACGCCTCCAAATGCATATAATCCATCTTCAGAAACTGCTACATCCATTAAGAGTGAGGTATGAACTCCACGGGCATGTATTTGACATGCTACTGCACCATAACGTTGATTCGAATGCGAGTTTACAATACCACCTGGTGGTTTTAAATCCTTATCATCATCATAATTACTGGCATGGAATGAATCTTCAGACGAAGAAGCATCATCATCAAATAATGCCTCAGAGGCTCTCTTCTTATAATGACTAGTGTTATTATCTGGATGGTTCTTATCTTTAATAAAGACTCCAGTTAAATCAAATAGACGTAATGTACCATCTGTAAACCCAGCAACTGCCAAACGTCCAGACGGTACAAGTCCAATAGAGGTGCCTATAATTTATTTTTTTTGTCATAAAAAGAAAGTTAGCAAACTAAATACATACAAACAGCAATATACAGCATTAACACTCACACTCTTGATTAACCTCAAATTCAATAGTATCCTGTACCGATGTACTCAATTTTCTACTTGACGGTGCATGTGAATTATCCTCAGCAATTAAGAGATTAGAAACCCTGCCAGATAATGGTGGTAGTGATTTGGTAGATGAAACGGGCGGCCATTTAATAATAGACGCAGATTTGGCGGCGGTAGTAGATCCATCGGTGGTAGTGGCCGTGTTCTTGTGTTTCTTCTCAGTAACTTTGGTAGTTGCTAAATACGGTGCATGTTTGGTTGATGGTGCATGTGATACATTTTTACCAATGTTTTGTTGTGGTTGTTGCAACTGTTTCTCTTTCTTTTGTTGCAGTAATAACAATTGTTGATGCTGTTGATCGGCTACAGCCTTTGTAGGTGTAATTAATGTGGAGTATGGATCATCATCAGTAGCAGCTGATAAGGAAGGTGCACCAACTTTACAAGGTGCACCATCATTTATGTTGTGTGCGGCGACGGCCTCTACGGGCGGCGCGTCGAGACTATGGTTTTTCATCATATTTTTAGATGGTATTGATGATAATGGATTAAAGGAGTGGTGGGAGAGCTCTTAGTCAAAGAGAGAAGTTAGAGTTATCAATAGATAGTGCACACCTTTGTGTCTAATTCCCATGCTTTGTGTTTTGTTGAGTTGAGACTGTGTGTTTGGATGTCTTTGGTCATTATTTATTCACGATACCTTTTTTTGTTTTGAAAAAGTTCTAGATCAATTTGAAGCCGGCGCATCACGTATCTATCTCACTGCCATCTCATAAATATAAAAAGTTAGTCCATACTATCTCTCAGCTCTGCCATCCCATTTTTTTATTATTAGCAGAAGTTAGCTGGCGTATTACTAAAAAGAATAACTTCACTACTACCATGTGGTGTCCCTGTCCAACTCCATGGGAGGAGGAGATTTATATAGAAGACGAATCATTATTAAGTTACGAAGACTATACCAACTTTCATCGTCGATTGCAAGAGGCTGACGGTGATGGTACAAATACAACAGAAGAAGAAGAAGCACCTGTAGGATCAACATGGGAAATGATATATGTTGGAGTTGTATTAGTAATCATGTTTGGTGTATTATTATCGGATAGGGTAGGGGTAAGTGTCGTGTATGATGATACTATTAATTAAATTTACTTTGTGTTAATTCTTTTCTCACTTATGTAATAAATGTATATCTTGCATTTTCTTTATAGGCCGATTTAGTAATGCTTACCGCCTTGACAGCATGCATGTGTGCAAATATTATTACAATTGACGAGGGTATGAGTGGATTTTCCAATGAGGGTGTTCTTACTGTTGTGGTACTATTTGTTGTGGCAGCAGGGATACAACTAACAGGAGCTCTTGGTAAGTGATAGATTGATGCAATACTTGACATATACTATATCTAACCTTTCAATATTCTAAATCCGATATACAGACTGGTACATGGGAAAACTACTTGGTCGTCCAGTTAATGCATCTGCAGCACAGCTTCGTCTCATGATTCCAATATCCATTATTTCAGCCTTCTTAAACAATACACCGGTAGTTGTTATTATGATACCAATATGTCTCAAGTGGGGAAAGAATACAGGTATAAGTCCTGCACAGCTCCTCGTGCCATTATCTTTTGCTAGTATCTTGGGTGGTACATGCACTCTTATTGGTACCTCAACAAACCTCGTCGTTGCTGGATTGTTAACTAGTTACTACTCTGATGCATCTCCGGAGAAGCAGGCTGAAATGCAAATTGGTTTGTTCGATCTTGGTGAATTTGGTGTTCCTATCCTTTTCATTGGAATGAGTTATATTATTATTGCGGCACCATTTCTTTTACCGGGAGGTAGAAGGAAAGGTGATACAAGTCTCCCTATTGACGATGACGGGACAATTCTTTTAGGAGCACGTTTGACTAAGTGGAGGTGAGTTTATTGTATTGTTATAACAGAAGTGCATTTTGATGAGTGCAGTTAGTTAGTTAGTTAGTTTAGATTTCAGGCTACGACTTGGTTATCCACCTCTGGAAGCGTGTACCTTGCTGTTTCTCTGCACAGACATATATAAGTTACTTAATTTATATGTTCTCATTACTCTATTCATCTATCCTCGTCAGTCCTGCTGCTGGTCGTACAGTTAAGCGATCAGGACTACGTGATACTGGTGGAATTTACCTCGTTAGTGTATACAGAGCTCGATCTGGTAATATTCACAGAGCTGTAGGGCAGGATTTTGTCATGAATGTTGATGATGTGTTATACTTCACAGGCATGGTATCAGAATTTAGTCAATTCTGTGAAAGTCACGGATTAGAAGTAATTACGAATGAAATTGACATCACAAATGCACATAGGACCAATAATAATATCGATTTAACACCTCAAGATGATGAGCCAGAAACAGGAAAGAGACAAACTGTTGTTAAATTTGCAAGTGCAGTAGAAATTAATGAGGAGGTGAATGGTAATGGGGCCACTAATGATGATGATGAGGACTGTGAGCAGCTACCTTTGACTCATATTGAAACAAGATCGAGGCGGTCAAGCATTAACTTCATAAGTGAAGAAGGAGAGAAGTTGCAGGCTATTAATAGGATGACAGGTATGTTGTTCGTTTTGCAATGTTACAGAGCACACTCTTTGTTTCTTTCCTGCTAGACATATAATTGTACTCACTGCGATAATTTTATCTTCAAGATATGATACGGGGATTTAACCCTTCCCAACCACTTGAGTTTGATTCTATTGCACCAAAAAGCCAGCGAAATCTTCTTGCGTCTGGTTCTACAAAGGTTGTCGTATCAATAGATTCTCATGATATTGATGATGTTGTGATTGTAGGAATCAATGCAAACGACCGACCTGGTTTGCTCTTGGATATTTCTCGAGGACTGCATTCGCTAGGACTTCAGTTGCATCATACAGAAGCTTCAGTCATTCAGGGTAAATCAATCTCAATATGGAGGTGTGCACTAATTGAAGAGGGCGATAGCGCCAACGCTGGTGAAATGGAAACTGTCTTAGGTCAGATTATTGAGAATGATAGTGGAGGAGCTGGAGTGTCAAAGCAACGAGGACTGTCAGTCATTCGTACTGTAGTAACAGACCAATCAAGATTGGTTGACAAGACATGCGACGACATAGATTTTAGAAAGACATATAAAGCCGCGATAGTAGGGGTTCAGAAGAAGGACAAGAGTGAAGTAAATCTATTGACAGAGGTGGTTTTTGCACCGGGCGATGTATTAGTGCTTCAGGCAGACGAGGATTCTTTTCTACTTGTGCGTCCTCCTGATAAGTTCTATGCAAAGTCGTCGTCAGATACTGCATATAAGAACATATTCAACAAAGCGGTTGGCGGACTGAGACTAAGTTCAAGTTCCAACGACCTGAAAGAAAAGGTATCAGAAGCAACCGCTACTGCTGATGATTCGAACATTGCCAGTGTCACTGATTCGCGTAAAGAAGAAGTATGGAATGATTTGCATGTTCTCTTTCCCGAGGAAGCATCTCAAGATGATGGAGGAGGGAATGCATCACGAGAGTTCTTGGCGGCTGTCAAAGTGGCACCTAAATCGTCGCATATTGGCAAGACGGTGTTTGAGGCTGGTCTGAATAGACAAGCAGGACTATTTCTTGTTGGCGTCGAGCGTCCTGTCACAGGGAGAAAAAGTCGGATGCAAGTTTCCTTTGCACAGCCATCACTAATGCCTACTGGCACGTCTCCTTTTTCCAGTTCTGGAATCAGCGTTGAAGATGGAAGTATGAATGATAGTGTAATGGCATCTATCACTAAAGGCTCTCAACCAAAGGCATCAATACCAGTACCCCCTGAAGGACATCTAAAGGAAAACGATGTCTTGTGGTTTGCAGGTGGAGCAAATTCGATTGCTGATATGCGCAAAATACCAGGTCTTGTTAGTCTAGAGGATGACGAGCTTCAACAGATTGAGGAACACCTTCACGATAGACGACTAGTTCAAGCTGTTGTGGCAAGAAAAGGTCCACTTGTGGGGAAAACAGCCGGAGAAGTCCGATTCAGAACAACATATGGAGGTAAGAGTGTATGATGAGGTAGACATGTCTTTCTATGTTTGATGTTTGCTAAGAGCATGTGTACTATCTTTACTTCACTTTCTTAGCGGCTGTAATTGCTGTCCACCGTGATGGAACAAGAGTGCAAGATCACCCTGGTAACATTAGACTACGAGGAGGTGATGTATTGCTCCTCGAAGCTGGGTAAGTTGTTTTGTTTCCTTATCAATCTTTTCTATGAATGGCTTCTGACTAATCATCTTTACCTCTTCTCTTGAAATAGGCCGACGTTTATATCTAAAAACTCGGATAATCAACAATCGTTTGCTCTGATAAGCGAGGTAGCAGATTCAAAGCCACCACGGTTGAACAAACTGCTTCCTGCTCTATTAATAACGCTTGTCATGCTTATCGTTGGTATGTACAATATCTGTGTTATTGATCTATAGTTATATGATTTGGTTGGTGGTTAGATGCTCACCGATCTCTCTGCAAAAGTTGCAATTGGCCCTGTACTCTTTCCTGAACAAAATATATCATCGTTACTAGTTTGTGGCCTAGTTGTCTCATTCATTTTTGTTTGTTTGGGAATGTTGTCACAACAGGAGTGTAGAGATGCCGTCGACTGGGTGGTATATGTCACCATTGCCTGCGCTTTTGGAATCGGGACTGCAATGGAGAACTCGGTGAGTGAGACTGTGATTGTCAACGAGGGTCGTCATCATCTTCTAACCTCCTACTTCTTCTTAACGAAAGGGACTTGCATCATTGATTGCCAATGGCTTAGTACAGCTTGGGAATGCATTAGGGATTGGATATGCAGGCCTTTATGGCTCTGTGTATCTCGCCACAGTCCTGATAAGTAATATCGTCACGAATAATGCAGCTGCCGCTTTGATGTTTCCTATTGGTGAGTATACGAAGTGGTGTCGATGTAGTTGACTCACACTTTCTAACTTACCATATTTGCACTCTATGCTTTCCATAGCGATTGAAGCTGCTGTCCTTACAGGAGCGGACGAGAAGTTAATGTCATACAACCTAATGCTTGCAGCATCTGCCTCATTTATGTCTCCCTTCGGTTATACTACGAACCTCTTGATTTACGGGCCAGGGGGATACAAAGTAAAAGACTTTGTATACATTGGAACTCCACTTCAAGTTGTACTATGGATACTCACTACATTAATCTTGAGTAATGAGACAGTTCCTTGGTGGGTTTCTTGGCTTTGGACATTTGGAGTATTCATTTTGACATGCATAGTATTTGTCTTCCCAGCATATGTCAAAATGATGTTCAGCAAAGGTTTAGAAGCAGGGAAAATGACAAAAGATTAAGACGCGAACAGGCGAAGAGGGTTAAAAAGGGAGTGATATAATTTATTTAAGATCTAATCAAATACATTGCGCCAAATATCAACCTTATCGACTGGCTTATTATCAACCTCTCTAATGAAACGATAAGTCTCGACTAAACCGACTTGGAATACCTCATCTACATGTTCGTCATTTTGTTGGTCGCCTTCACTAGTAAGTAATCTCTTAGAACTTGTTCCCCTTGTAAGATCTTCATTAAGACGCAAGCCACTGTGGATAAGAGATAGTGTGGTTAGTATCCAATGTCAGTCAAACTAGCAAGATAACATTGGATAAAAACTGTTTACCTTATGCCACCCTCCCCGATACCCATTGACAAATAATCTTTGCTTGATATCATAATTTGGCTAGCATCATCTAATGCTTTGATATTATCCTCCTCATCATCATCAAATGATACAGCTTGACTTACTTGGATTTCATAAGCAAATTTCTGAGGGTCCGGTGTGAGACGGAATATAAAACATTCACCTAGGGACAAGGATTACAATAAGTTAGACATAGTAGGATGTACAGTTTCCAAAGATACAAAATTATGAAATCATTCCTAACATTGAAAACTTACCATCCCCATAACCCTTTTTATTGTCTATCCAAGTTTGAGTTGCGTACATGCCCAATACAATATCAGTATCAAGTACCTCCACTAGTGTTATCGTATGAATAGCACAAGAGCATCTATATGTAATATGATAAAGAGAGAATGAGTCAACCGAGATGAACATTCATTTGATACGAACATTCATTTGACACACATCATCACTGAAACTAACCTAGCATAAAATGTTTCCAAGCAACGTCCATGGACGTTTGAAGAGTAAATTAGCTCAAGCTTGGTCGTCTGTAAAGTAGGAGGTACCCATCGGGCAAGTGCTTCTCTTCCTGCCACATGTTTAGCAAGCATAATTGGATCTCCGTCAACTAAGCCTAATGGCCTTTTATCCTCATGTATGGGGAGGTTGCTTTGATTCTCTTCAGCCCAAGCTTCATTACTAGACATTAGTCTTGAAACAAAAACTTGATTTGGAAAGATTGGTCGCTCTAACATCTTAATTCGGCTCTTTCGCTTCATTGCATAGGCTTGATGTTCTAAGAATACATCAAAGTTGAAATGTTTTGAATAACAGTATAATCTTACCCCTTCCCAAAATATAGCTGCATTGTCACAATGTTCACGACATGAGTCGCCAAGATGTGCATGTGCTAGACACAATAAAGTTGTACCGATTCGAAAGATCGAGTGATATCCTTCTAATGTAAAGATATCAAATATTCTGAGCACATGCTCTCTCTTGAGCAGAGGCACAAAGAATCGCTTTAGAATTGGTTCTAGAGAATCGAAGTTGATTTCATACACACAGAGAGAGGGAAGGCGAGTTAGTAAGTAAAGACAGTTGTGTATAGATTCATATACTAAAAATCAAATTGGATTGACACTGCTTACCTAATCCTCCCGGAGTCAATGCATTGATTTGTTGCATGATTGCAGCTGTTTGGGGGAAGAGTCTGTGCATTAAATCTGAAAAGGTTTTACACCAAGACAAATGTTGAACCTTAGAAACAGGTAAGAAATAAGAACAATCATTTGCTACCATTTGTCGAATTGTAGCATATGCAAACGACTCCGGTTGATATGATAATAAGATACACATAATATCAGGTAGCAAAGGGCAAAACTCCAGACCAAGCGAATCTTTTGCTGCGTGTTGCAATTTGATAAGAGATTGTATCCCTTTATCAAGCAGCTCACCGCCATGATCATGCAATAATATATTCATCAAGTGATCATGTCCAACACCAAAGTCTAGTACGTCTGCTCTTTTTATATCACTATCATCTGCAAATATAGACTTTAATGTAAGGTCCCAGCCATGGTCAATAACTCTAACCTTTCTAAATGTTCCAAATTCATCACACTGAGACTTGGTCATATCTGGATTTGCCGATGATACAACATTAATAATCCATGCCGAACATCTAAGTGATTGTGGTATACCATGTCTACTCATGAGTTGCATCTCTTCTCTATCATTATTGGCAGTAACACCAGTCATTTTTGTAGGTCTCACTGACCAACCACTATTAGCATTGATAGTTTGATCAATCGATAGACCTCTCAGTGTGTCAATTGACGAGCAATACAAATCAAGTGGATTGATTTCCATAAGATCAATGTCATCTGCAAGAGAATCCATTATTATTATACGTGTTGATGTTTGTCGATGCAATGTTAGGATAGAATTTAGTACAAAAGGTACTATCTCATCGACATTTGTGTGGGCATCCAACTCTACAGTCCACCAGCAACACTTGTAGATGAAATTTATCGATGATGGATATACCGAATTGGTGCTTTACGTTGAAGTATGAAGCAATTGCAACTTATCGATGGATTTATTACTAGCGATATGCAATAAGCATGCTATTCAGTAGGTATGCAATGGCCAACAACCTTTTGCTCTGTGCTGTACGTTTATTATTGATTGTCGCTTGTTCATGTGGTGACTTCTAGATCTGTGACCTTGGTAGTATCGAAATTAGATTTCAACCTAGTCATTAATTGGGTAAAGGATACCGTTCTTGGCAAGATCGTATCTTTTTTTTGTTACATTATAAACCAAGCAAGCAACATCAACTAATGGCGTCAGTGTTTCTACTAGATTGTATTAGACTCAAGCAAAGCATTAGATAAATATCTAACCAATAGATATCAATCAACCACTTCCTCAGGATATCGATTTATTGGTTCCTCATACATAATAATTTTTGATTGATTCAAAGATATCAATTTTGCCCTGCCATCAACTTATCATTGGCGTGTTTGCGACATAGAACCGCCCAAAGACGAAAGGATTAATAGTATTACATATATCAGGGTAGTGGTATATGATACATCGCAAATCTACATATCATACACCCATCAGTTCTTATTGAATACGATCTACATTATCCTATACACATTCATAAATTCTTTTGCAAATCGTGAAAGAATATCATGGACGGGTCAGATCAGAAACTGCCGCCCGCGGCGCAGACTGGATATGATACCAATTTAAATCAACCGAACAACAATAACAACATTTCCCAACCAAATTATTCTGGGGGTGCACAATACCTAGGTGGTACTACAAGTACCATGAGTGCACTATCTTCCGCAACAATTGGGATTCAAAGCACTGTGCCAAATATCAGTATCTCAACAAAGTCGGGAACATTCCAGGGTATGGGGGGTGTATCAATCAAAGCACCATTAGGAAAAGTTGTCGAATCAGGACAGGAACATACTGGTAGATGGACTAAGGAAGAACATGAGGCGTTCTTGTCTGGGTTACAGACGTATGGTAAGGAATGGAAGAAGGTTGCAGCACGTGTAAAAACTCGTACAGTTGTTCAAACACGTACACATGCACAAAAGTATTTTCAAAAGTTGCAAAAGGTATTAGAGGTATGTAGTTTTGTATATATCCATCGCGCTCTTGTATTTTACTTGTGTCAATCTTTATTTATCATCAGTCTAATTGTGTACATTAATCTCACTTTTATTTTACATAGTCGGGGGGAGACAATTCATCAAATACGTCAAACCTTGGAGCAGGATCTTTCAAAGTAGATACCCGTTCATCCCCATCATCTATGTCAGCCATGATGAAGCTGGGAGTCCCCCCTTCAACTGAAAAGAAGGTCAGGAAACGCACACCATCGGCGAAAAAGAAACTCCAAGATTCACAATTAATGCACTCTGATAGTGCAACTACTGCCAATGCATTACTAAACATGTCTAATGATAGACGACCCTCAGCTATATTATACTCTGCTACTCTTGGTACGATTGAGAATCAACCTGAGTCTAGTCATGGATTTGGATACCCCACTGCAAACGAAACTTGGGACAATGTATCCACACAGCCTCTCTCGACTGGAATATCCATAGTTGCCCCTCCCCACGATGATATGCTTGATGAAGGGAAATTTCCTGAACCAAGTCCGGCAGCATGTGGGAAACGAAAATTAGCTGAAATAGCAGCGGCTCAAATGTTAGCAGGTGTAGTTGACAGTTCATTAAAGCGAGCTAGTGTCAGTAGCACAGCAGCTGCGGAACAAGATTCGGCCGTTGCTGCTGCTGTAGATGGTGGCGGTGACTTAACGCCCCCTGATCCAGCACAAACTGGCGAAAAGCCTTCAGCGAATACTCCTCCTGAAGCTGCGGCAGGAAATGGTGTTGCAGAATCTGGTGAAGGAATATCAGGGCAAGGCCTCTCGTTACAAATTGTTAATCCGGATGATCTTAATCATGGAAGTGGTGGTTCCAAGAGGCGTCTACTTAATGGTCAGGCATCCCCTTTGACCCCCTGGGATGGTCAACTAGAAGCTCTTGTCAAATTTAGGTAAGTTCGAAAAGACCACTGCCAATGTTTTGAGTGTTATTCCACTACATATATTGTGTTTAACTTTTCCTTTTCATACCTATCTAATTTAACAGCCAAGTGACCACAGACCCACCACCATTCTCGGATACCAGTAGTGGTGCACAAGAGGGACCAACTACTACGGAAGCGGAGGTTTCTAATAAAGTAGAAGCGCCCGAGGAGATAAAATCTGAGCTTTTCCCAACACCTCTTGGTAGTGCTCGACTTGGGTTACAACTAGCCGTGCGAAATGGATCAGTAGATGAGGTGTCCAAAATCTGTTCAACTCTTAATTCTGCATCAACAACACCCTCTGAGATTAATGAGCGTGATGATGCTGGGTTCCATCTACTTCATTCAGTAGCTGCGCTTGGTCTCCTAGATAAGTTTGGACCAACTTGTCAAGAAGCTGTGGAGATTTGCAAACTACTCATTGATAGAGGTGCAGATGTTACCTGCGTCGACAAAGATGGGAATACACCAATTCACTGGGCTGCGCGTGCCGGTCATAGTGAAGTGTTGAGTCTCCTATTATCAAAGAGCTGTCCTCTAGATGTTCAAAATAATGCTGGAGAAACTGCTCTTCATTGGGCGATGCGTACTGGAGATAGGGGAAGTAATGCTGTGAAAACCCTTGTTGAGAATGGTGCACGAGTTAATGTCTTCAATCGTAGCTTTCGACGTCCTCTTGATGTTGCAGCCGAAGGATTTGCTAGTCCGAAGGAAGGAGGAGACGGCACTGCTCCGCCAACGCTAGTGAATCAGGTAGATAGGAGATCTGCGCGATGGAACTTAATGCAGTTTGCCTCCCAATGTCGAACTTTAGTTATACATCATCAAGAATGTCTTGAACATTTGGCAAAGTCAGATCATGATTGGGAGGTACCTGATAGGGTAGAGAATATCATATCAACTTTGACAAGCAGGACTTCAGAAGCTTGTGCCCCGGGGGATTATGCAGGCTTCAAACCATGCGAAGTTGCAGTCTCAAACGACTTTGAACGAGCTACGCTCGAATTGCTAAGTAGAATTCATAGTGCGGAGTATTTAGCTTTTGTGAATGATTTGAGTAAGGAGTTGGAACGAAAGAGGAAGCAGCAGCTATTGGCAGAGTCTCAATACGGCTCGTTTGAGGACAACACAGAGCAGCCGGCAGTTGTTCCATTCACTCCAATGGTACAACGCAAAATCATGAAAGATGATTCTACACCTAAGGATCATTCGGATACGGCATTTAGTGCTGGATCGTTGAAGGCTGCGAGGAGAGCTGCAGGAGCGGTGCAACATGCTGTGGATTGGTGAGATTTGTCTCATTTTGTTACTTGATGTGTGTTTCTTCATTTCTACTGTGTCGTCACTCACTTCCTACAACTACTATATAGCGTACTCGTTGGTAGAAATCGCAATGCATTTTGTATTGTTCGACCTCCTGGTCATCATGCTGGTATTAATGGATTACTGTCCGATGCCGAATCCTGTGGATTTTGTTTATTCAACAATGTCGCAGCGGGAGCTATGCATGCTCTTTCCGACGAGAAGCATCGACCAAGATGTGAACGCTGTGCTATTGTGGATATCGATGCACACCATGGTAATGGTACAGAGGAAATTGTAAAGAAATGTCATGACTCTGGAAGGCTGTTATTTTTCTCAGTTCACATCTATGACCACGACAAACCAAAGAAGGGTAGTGAATTCAATTATAAGTTTTACCCTGGTACAGGGGCCGAGGATGATGTTGCACATAACATTATCAATGTGCCGATAGCTCCACTATGGAGAGAGAAGGAGGTAGTGAAAAGTATTTCCCTGGCTTCGAATGGAGGAGCAACTGTCACTGAACCTCGACAGACGAGGCAAAGGTCCAAAGAGGATGCATCAAGGAGAATCCCTTCCCTTCCAGATCTTACCAAATACAACAGTGAAGAACAACCTCCAATAACGAAGCATAATAGTACTGGTACGTCTGCATCTAGCGTGGCTTCAGATTCAAGTCAATCTTCCAAACCTCGAGCAACATTGCCATCAGAATCACCACATTATCCTCCACATTACCTCATGGGGACCGGAAGACTTGCGTACAGACGTGCTATTCAACACCGCTTGCTTCCAGCATTAAGAGCCTTTAATCCTGACTTGATTATCTTGAGCACCGGCTTGGACGCCGCTCGTGGAGATGTTGGGAATGCTCGGCACTATAATAATGGTACAGAAGCTATGGGCTTGGATCTTGATCCTGAGGACTATGCTTGGACAGCTAGAAAGGTTTGTGAGGTAGCAGATATATGTTGTGATGGCCGGGTAGTATCTGTGTTAGAAGGTGGTTATGGCCGTACTCCTCCACCTGTGCCAGGACCTCCTCTCTTTGGTGGAGACGATACCAACGGAACAGAACCAGTCAAACAAAAGTTGGACAAATCACTCTTTTCTGAATGTGCCATCCAACATTTAAAGGGATTAATTGATCCATATTATGACAATGATGATGAAAAAAGGAAGCGTTCCTGATCAGTCAGTGACAATATTTTGTGAATATAAGTATATGTGTTAGAATTGTATCAAGTTATCTTAAAGTCTATTTATTAAGTTGTGTCTAGTGTGATATTATTATCATTATATACCGCTAGAGCGTTTTCATCAAGCAGTGTTGTAAATTAAAAGTTTAGTATTGAACCCCTACATTACTTTGACACTGAACATCTCTATTTTATTTCCAGTAATCATTCGTTGTTGAAAGTACAAGAATGCCGTCCAGATCATGTAAGAATCTCGAAGCTAAACTGTCTCCCTTCAACATTATTTACATTATATCCACTTCTTCATTTGTACTGTCTCAAATGTAGAATGATTCATTAGTGGGTTGAACTGAGGTCGCTGACAAAAGAGAAAGGCCAAAGCTGACGATCACTAATATTCCTATCCAAAACCGCCAATCACCCTGCAGAGAACGGATACTAGGTGCTTTTGGAAGATTCGACTTTACCTCCTGTGATGCATCAAATACATTCTTGGCAACTTTATTAGTTGCCTTGACTGAGTATGTTCAACAATAGTTGTATGAGATAAAAAGTATCAGACATGTATATAATATGTGAAATACAAAATTTTGTACGAATACAAGCAATACATCTTATGTGAAATACAAAATGTTGTTATATGTATAGAGTGAATACTCACTGGCTGCAATCTCTGCTTGCGTTTTGTATTTGCCAGGTCTTTTGGAGGGTCGATCCTGATCTTTTACAACTTTTTGCCATTCGGCATCCCAGTCAACAGAACCTGTTGAGTAGAGTCATAATATATATCATAGTATATGTATGTTAGATATGAGATATGTGCATATGATTCAGAATTCAGAATCTTATTATCTGATTCAGAACATATACATTTTACACATATATTATAAGCAACTATGCAAGTCATACATACCTTCATATTGATCTCCTACAATCTCCTCTTCTCTAGGATTTTCACTGTATAATTGTCTTGAACGATATGACTTATAGGAAGTACTTGTAGTAGTTAATGGTTGACATATTGTTGAAAAAGAATTTTGCAATTGGAATGATTCGACATAAGTTATCCTTGTGTTTATTGCAAGCGACAGAAGAACCACCACCAACAAATTGAGCAAGCTATTGCAATTAGTAGATAAAGCCACCATTATATATCAATCCAGTCTACTCTACAGAATATTAGAATAGACATCTGCTGTTTGACACAGTGCAATGCTGCAAAGGAGGGTTCCTTTTGTTTTATGTAGTCTACGTATCGACCTCAAAGAGGTATCCTATGTTGAAGGGATCTTTTTCATTGCGTTTCGCCATCCAAAGCTCAATAACAACTCGAATATATTACGATATTGCTATCATTATGAAATCGTCAATCCTTGCTACTATTATTGGATCCGCCGCGGCCTTTGTTCCGGCTACGCAAAAGGCCCCATCTACATCATTGGATGCTGCCCTTCCCCGGGAGAAAATCCTTTCAGAACCAAACACAATTGAATTTGGTAAAATTTGGGATCCTCTTGGCTTGGCTGAACAGGGATCTGACGAGACTATTGCCTGGTACCGTCATGCAGAGATTAAGCACGGACGTGTTGCAATGGCTGCATTCGTTGGTTGGTGGGCTGTAGGATCTGGTCTTCGTTTCCCCGGAGAACTTGCACATGGTGTTGAATTCTCCTCCCTTCCTTCTAGTGGACTTGAGGCATGGGATGCCGTCCCTGGATGGGGTAAGGCACAGATGCTTTTATTTGCTGGACTTATTGAGCTTCATGATGAAATCTTCCACTCTAGACGTGGTACACATTACATGAAGGGTGGTATCCCAGGAAAGGTGTGTATAATTATGTTATGTCAATGACAGATGGTATGACATGCTTATAATATCTCTTTGCTCATCTAAATATATGAAATCAATTCACTTGTCATTATATTATAGAACATGGTTCCCGGATTATATGATCCTTTTGGTTTATCAACAGGAAGGTCAGAAGAGGCTAAGGCCAGGGGACGCTCGGCTGAGATCAAGAATGGAAGACTTGCAATGATCGGCGTTGCTGGACTTTGGGCAGCTTCTACTCTAGAGGGATCAGTTCCTCTTCAACCACCATGCTAAAGCATATACTTTCATATCTTTGATCTTATTACTACCAATCTTTGCAACAAACTATCACTATACAATCAATGAAATCTATGTGAAGTTAACAACCACAAAAACTTCTCTCAACTATGGCCAGCTGAACATATCCTTGCTCCTCTATCTACTGGCTAGTCAACAACCTCAATAGGAAATGCTCTTACAGCATTAAACTTTGATAAACATACTTTCTTGACCAATCAGGAGCAGTTGGTATCAAGGAAAAGAACAGGGTGGACATGCCCGAATATTTTTTAGTAAAATAAGTATTTACTTATGTTTCCTCCCCCCTGTAAACAATGATAGGTGCACCTATTGTTGACAAGAGTCCCTGATAATTAGTAATCTAGATATATTCATCATAGAGAGGGATAATCATGCCAAATGATGAGCCGCAAGCAGATAGACGAAGGAAGGGTAGGTATCCTTACTTTTTATGAGAGTTGAGAGTTATGTGCTAATAGCCAATTAATAGCTGATATACCTAGAGGTAATTGTAGTACATCGTGACAGAGAGATGAAGGCGATAGAGAAAGATATTGTTAGCCACAATACATCTTTAGTTGGTTCTAATGGTAGAGGAAGTAGTAGAGGGTATAAGAATATTGGAGGTAGAGGCAGATCTTTGAGCACTGTATCATCATTATCAACACGAGGTAGAGGCGGTCGAAATAATAGTAACAGTTCTCGTGGAAGACATTCTCGACAACAGCACAACAATAATCCTACAAGAAAGCAGCAAAACAATAAATCAAGTAGAGGTAAAGGTAGGCCGCGATCATCATCGTACAACACAAGTGATGCTGCTGCAACATTACTGAAGAAAAGATCAGGACCATATGCTCACTTATTCTGCTCTGAAAGGCATTCGTTTGGACTTTCAAGAGTACTCTATCCTCTTAATGATGATAAGTTTCTATTGCCAACAAATATTAAAGAGGAAAGTAGTCAAAGGATTGCTTCAGAATCTCAATTCGAGAATTGGTGGGAAAGTGTTAGATTTGTTAGATGTCAAGTAACAATGAGTGACACGACTGATGGTGGAGAAAGATGTCCTATTTGCTTAGACGAAGACATGATCAGGTAACTACATATTTTAGTATGTATGCTCATTCACTAACTACAATTTCAATTGCAATATTCTAATATTACATATTTTCCCTCTTAGCCCTTATATAGCACCATGCGGGCACTCATTTTGCTTGCCTTGTATCCTTGGCTATTTAAACTCTGTCACTTGTGAGTTGAATAAGGAGTC
>Ga0075437_14490_pt1 | contig 23614 bp, 16 predicted proteins | sample MintriMetagenome_FD_74266 | JGI IMG/M metagenome (GOLD analysis project Ga0075437, IMG submission 74266) | Marine eukaryotic communities from Monterey Bay, USA to study complex ecological interactions - Minidiscus trioculatus and... | ecosystem: Environmental > Aquatic > Marine > Unclassified...
AATGCTGATGTTTTACTTTTGGGGGAGAGTTGATTTTGGATACCAAAAGCAAGAGCTGTATTTGACGACGAGGATGATATTAAAACGTAAGCACTGCAAATAATAATAGCAGATCTCTGTAAATGCATGGAGAGTACAGGCAAATGATAAACCCTCTATAGGCGTCCAAATCAATGAATCAATGGTGGGGGATTGCTTTAATAACGTGCACTGTAACCAGTGCAGTGCATGCGAGGTTTTAGTGCATGAAATCTGCACTAGTGAAGCCCCAAAATGCACGCATGAGCGATAGCGAATGCGGGCATGTGGGGCTGAACGCGTGCAGATTTCATGTACTCAAGTAAAATGCAATGCACGTGTTACAGTGAGCGTTATTATGTATGACTATGAGAGCACATATTCGAGCACATCATGCAAAACAACGAGCACCGTGTAATTGTAGTATGTATATTCATAATGAAACATACTTCTATCAACTACTACCAACAATGCAATTCTCACGATAGATAATTTAAGCGAGCGATACCCCTAAATATGCCCTCCTTTTTGCTTTTTGATCTTCTTAGCGATGTCACAATGCAATAGACACTTTTACGGTATCCATTTATTGGGTTATGAGTACAAAGTTGCGGCGGAACATTTTTTAGAGCCGCATTCACTCATTAAATTGCAACACAATACCATGATAAACTGCCACCCTATCAGCCTTGGATAAAGGCGTCCAACCGCTAAATATCATCACATATTGTCTCAATAGGTCTATAATAATCAATGTTGCAAAGGATTGCTTGTAGAAACGGCTCAATTCGCCTATAATGAATCAACATCCAGCACTACCAACTGTCAATCACTAACGGTCAATATGAGGAGGATGTGGGTATAATTATACACAACAACAAGCTGCCATACATTCATCAACCGTTGTTGATGTATATTAATAATATAGGCTACGATAATATGCTATTCAGACGTTATTGATGACGCTACTTGGAGATAAATACATAACAGATTAATTAATGTCGTTGGTGTATTATTATCATTACATGGGGGTGGCAACAATTAATATCCCCGGTATTACTACATTGGAGAGTTTAAAACTGAGTAATAGTAATTAAATATCAACAACAAGAAGTGTATTAGATTGTTGCAATGGTTATTATGGTTATGAAACTAGTATATAGTTGGTAGTGATGTTGTTTGTTAGTGCACCTTTGCAATTACTTGTTTGGAGATGGTGTTAAGGGTTAAACCGGAATCAATTGGGTATTATCATTGGTATTATTATTGATATGATATTATGTGTGGGTATTTATATTATGTTATTGGGCTGTGGAGTTGTTTGATGGTTATTTAGTTGATAGCAGTAGTGGACAATAGAGGGGTGCTACCACATACAATACAAACATTACAATACAAATTAATGAAAAGAGGTATTAATATCAATCAAATATTAGTATATTGGTGATTAGTATTGATGCATTTGTGGATTATAGGGATTGAAAAGTGGTGTATATAGTGCTAATGAGGAGAATGTTGAGTGGTACAACACAGTTGGGGATTCTACAATATATACAGCAATTATCATGTTTATATACGAGAATCAATAGTGTCTATGGGTTGGGTACATTCAAAAACAATTAGACTGCTCTGAGACTGCATATGGACCGGATCTATTGACAACTATTCAACAATCTCAAACAACAAATGGAAATAAACTTATATTATGTGTAGTATAGAGTTGGGGTGAGAGGACGGCCTTCTATTAGTCTAAGCTGATTGGAATGTATATCTACACTTTAGAATAGGTTAATTGTATAGTTTATGTACCTTTATTCACCTTATTTGATGCGTAAATGCCGACATACTATCACAATAAAGACTGCGTATTACCACCATAAAATAGGATACCAAAAAAAAGTTCCGCCGCTGAAATAGGATACCTGGATACCGAAAAAGTGTCTATTGCACGGTGCAAGTTGTTTTGCACGGTGTGCAAGAATATCTGCACTAGTGGTCATTCTTGCTTTACCACATATCCTGGCGTAGTTTCTCGTCCTCCATACGCCCAGTAACAGCATTTATTTGTAAGAATTGTACCTCGTTGTCGGTTCCTGATAGTAACAATTTCAATTCCGACACATAGACATAACAAAACCATCTACTTCTAGTATACATCAATATTATTATCATAAAAACATAATCTTTACATAATGGAGGTGACAATCGATAGGTATCGAGTACTACATCTCGTCCTACTAATGTTTAGTTCATTTATAATAGCTAAGATATTGATATTAAAATGGGAGTGGTCATCGCTGTCAGCTTATGGGTTCGGAGTAACAATCACAACTCAAGTTTCCAATGCAGTGAGTAAAATAATAGAAGATGAAAGTAATAACACAGTAGATAAGAAGCGAGAGGAAAAGAGAGAACGTGTAGAAAAGAGAAGGGAAAGACGGAATCAACAGAATAAGGTGTCTAATAGTAAGAAGAAATAGATAAAATGTCTCTATTGAAAAGAGATAGAGTAACAGATCTCAATTAGATGCATATACATACAAACACAAAGAAAAGAAGTTTTTATATGTACAATACATATCCCTTTACCACGGATACTATATGAAGAATGGAATAGATCTATAAGAACCCCCCATCAAAGACAACATCTAAACAATTTCTGGCTCTGAAGATGACTGTCTTTCTGCATCATCTTCGTCATCTGAAGCGATACTACCAATACTGAATTGTCTTTTTCCATCTTCATCTATTGCCGATACCCCATTGCCATTTGACGGACTTCCAAGAGTTCCACTTCCATCAGCCTCCAATGCTTCTACTCCAACAGCCTTCTCTCTACCATTCATTTGTATATGATCAAGCACAACTCGATTATCATCACTATTACTTCTTCTCTTTCTAATCAATAACAATGCACCTCCAACAATTGCACCGGTAATGGCGATTATCAAAGCACTGAATAATATTATAGCTCCAATACTGTTCTTACTTCCGCTATTATTACTACCCATTGTTGGTAATGGTCTAGAAAAAGGGTCCATTGTTAATTCACAGTGATCGCCAGTGTATCCATCTTTGCAATTACATCCTGGATGAGGTTCTCCATCCATTACTAATGATTTACATATACCATGATTTGTACAAAATTGATGATTCGGTGCATAATTCCCTATTAAACTACTAGCGCAAAAGCTAGTTGATATATTCTCACACATTACTCCAGCGTATTTGGCATCTGTAGATGATCCACTGTTATTTAACTCATCACAATTGCATGTTCCATTCTTTTGACATTTCGATCCGTTATAGCATGATGGCGAAGTACCCGTTGTACCACCACATTCATCTACTACCGTTTGACAATCATGTCCTATGAAACCTGGTTTACATTTGCAGTGATATCCTGGAAGACGAAGAGAGATGAAAGTAACTTTTGTTAGTACATGTGGCTTGCAAAGGCAATCAAATGAAGGCAAACTAAGTTCAAATAAAGCCACAGGCCACAACACAAGTAAAACAATACTAACGCGGACTTTCCAGAGTCATGTGTCTGAAGATCCAAATGATTATGTTGACCAAATGAGGCTATACCAGGTGTGCATGTACTACCATTTTTGCAATGTAATGTCGGTACTTCAGGACATACAGCATAATCATACTAATGAAAGAGAAGAGGGGGCCAATGAGATCGTACGAAGACAATTTCGACATAAAAGATAAAGATATGATACATACATTATTTTGTGGCTGTTTTGGTATAATGGCTTGTCTCACCTGAACAATTTGTGCCACCGCAAAAGAATGCTTGTCAGTGACAAGGATAAGGGTCAATAATAGAGCGAGCATGTGGCCAAATAACATCATATATCCCTCCTATCGCACGCAACATAAATGGAAGTGTGAGCAGTTGGTTAGCCATAGGTACGATAGTCACGAGACCACCACTAATTAGTTTAGTTTTGCGATCTTGCTTTTGCTCCAAGGAATAGAGCAGTTTATCAATCTCTATCAATATAATTTCTAAAATATTGTTTACACTATTTCCGGATCATCATCTGGTTCATCTTTGGGAGGGTCATCCTTCTCTTCTATCACTACTTCTTCTTTGAGTGTTAATTCCATATCACCGTCAGCAGCGGCAGCATCATCTCCACCTTCCTCTTCATCGTCCTCTATTACAAATGAATCATCTTTAGGTAATTCATTTCCTAGTGTGCCACTTCCATCGGCATTTAAATCTCCCTCACCAATCACAGTCTTCTTTGTAACTTTTGAAGTATCAACTGAACTAGATGCTGCATCTCTCTTCTTCTTTTCTCTCAACAACAATACTCCTATTCCTGTAGCTACACTTCCCATTGCAATAATCAATAAACTAAACAATACTTTGCCTGCTATTACATTCCCTCCTCCATTCTGTTGTACACCAGTTAATGGATCTACTCTTATCTCACAATGATCGCCAGTATAACCATCCTTACAGACGCAACCAGGATGTGGTTCATTATCGGTTACCAACTTTACACATTTGCCATGATTAGTACAAAATTGATTATTCTTGGCATGTCCACTACCAACTAATGACGCGGCACACATACTCGTACTTTCATGTTGACACATTAATCCAGCAAATTTCTTAGCCACAGGACCTGAATCTTCATTTAATTGATTACAATCACAATACTTGGCACCTGTTGGACCGTTTAATCGACATTTACTACCGTGATAACATGATGTTAATACACCTGTTGGGTCGGAGGGGTTATATCCCGTATCACCATCACAATCGTCAACTTGGATACGACATTCATGTCCAATATAACCTTCTAGGCATTTACAATAGTACCCCCCGTCGTGTGTTTGTAAATTTAAATGTGAATGTTGTTTGGATATTCTAGACTCGCCTTCGGCACAATTCGAACCATTATGACAATGTAGTGTTGGTTGTTGTGGACTGGAAGAGCGCGTTTAGCGGTTTATGAAGATGGAGAGAGATAAAAATGACTTCTGTTAGTACATATGGTTTGCAAGAGTAATCGACTAAAGCAAGTAAGGTCGAACGAAGTAGCCAAATCACCGAGACTCATACTGAACAGACGAATTCAATCAGAATACAATACTAACGCGGACTTTCCAGGCATTATATGATCCTCTATCGGGTACCCATTTATCGGGTATATTAGAATCTCCTCCCGAGTTTGGACGAAGATTTGATGCATGTGTGGGGCTTGTTATTGATATTATTATTAGTAGAAGGGCTGCAGTAATGTGTATCATCTTAGTGACTTTGGTATATTGTTGATTAAAGTGTACCGCAAGAAGACAACTTCAAATAGTTATCGCCACAATGCTCAATATCAATTCGATATATCTACAATCAGTCCTTCCTTTCCATGATAAGTTATACTAATACTCCGCCACACTCTCTCCTCGTGCCAAAGTTCGACAAATTATGAGAGTTGAGGAGCGAGTTGCAATATCTGTGTGCTTCCTCCATCCAATCAGGCCGGCGGGGAATTTATCAACAGCCAATTCAACACTCTGATTGTATTGAGACTCTTCCCATAATATTGTCCAGGTCTGTTAATTAATAGCTGATACACTATTTGACTTGGTATTGGTCTTGTGACTACTTAAAAATAAGAAAATAAGTCAACAAATTGAACTTCTTTGAGTGATTGTTGGTAGAACTTGTATTAGTATCGGAGGTTTCATATATTATCACGATGTCGGGACAGGCAAGTTCACCAAATAATTCATTCTCCAATGTAGCAGCAGGAGAAAGTATGAGAGAGGCACCGAGTAATCGCTCACTTAGCTCATCTACTTCACGACAAAATAATAATTTGATGGGACAGCCTCCATTTAATAATGGAGAATCAAACAATGGAGAATCAGCAGCTGGTATATCAAGCTCGGGTTCATCACGTTCTACTGAACGTAGTAATCGCATGTTTGCAGCTGCCGCCGCAGCTCAAGGAGGTAGAGGATTAGGTAATAATGGCAATCCCGTGTACAATAATAACAATAATAATGGTCCCAGTGATATGCAATTAGATGAAAGGAGTGGCAGCAGCAGTGATTCTAATAATAATAATGATAATAATGCAATGGATATGATGATGCAGCCACCCAATAACAACAATAACATGATGGGAAATTATAACAATCAAGATATCGATAACAACATGAATCAAATGCAAAATAATTATCAACCAAACTATCCACCTCCACAACAACAACCAATCAACAATAATAATAATGAATATGCATCAGCAGCAGGTGATCCATCATCACAACGGCATTCTATATTATCGAATGTCTCGAAACATCATCAACCACCACAACAGCATTATTCACAATATAGTTTGCCTTATCCTGGTGAATTGACTGTCTATTCTTGGGGACGGGGTGAAGATGGACAACTTGTACGTATCTTTGTTCAATATTATAAGAATACACTCATTATTTATGTTTCTCCTCTTGTTTCATAGGGAATTGGTGATACATCAGATCAAGATGAACCAACCTATGTTGATTCATTACGAGGTGTGGGCGTAAAACAAATTGCCTGCGGATCTGGACACACAGTCGTATTAACAGGTGAAGGTGAGGTATACACTTGGGGACGAGGTGATGACGGAAGATTAGGTCACGGAGACAATGGATGGAAGTACGTACCAAGATTAACACATAGTTTAACTGGACAGGTGGTAACGCATGTTACCTGTGGTAGTTATCATACCGCGGCGGTATCATCGAATGGTGATTTGTACACATGGGGTGGTGGAATGTACGGGAAACTAGGACATGGTAATGAATCTGGACATTCGACACCTCGACGAGTTGAAACATTGGTTGGTTTGAGTATTGTGGATATAGCATGTGGTAGCCGACACACAGCCGTGGTTACGAATAAGGGATGTTTATATACCTGGGGAGATAAAGAGAATGGTGTTGCAGGCCACGGTGATACCGAAGGACACCAATATACACCCAAATTACTAGAACGATTGAGTGGTAAGAAGGTGGTACAATTGAGTGCATGTGGATTTCACACTGGATGTTTAACAGACATTGGAGAAGTTTATACATGGGGAGAAGGGAAGTTCGGGCGTTTAGGACATGGAGCGGAAAGGAATTGTCATTCCCCGCGTCTTGTAGAATCTTTGTTAGGTAAACGTCCTATTCAGATAGCTTGTGGCGGCTTTCATTCAGCAGTGGTTACACAAGATGGAAAGATGTTTACCTTTGGGGGTGGGGAGCATGGTCAACTTGGACATGGTGATAAAGTGAACAAGGTCAAGCCAACGCTTGTCCAGGCACTTGATGGGATATTTCTACAGCAAATTACATGTGGTTGGAGTCATTCAGTTGCACTAACATCCAAGGGTGAAGTCTACACTTGGGGTAATGGTGATCACGGAAAGCTCGGCCATGGAAGTGGCAAGAAGGTGTCCACTCCACAGCTAGTGGAGAAACTTGTTGGTCAAAATGTAGTTCGTGTTGCATCTTACAATGAACACACTGCATGTTTGATTGAACCACACTCTGTAACGTCAACGGGAGGATCACGACGAGCAGCTCCTGGGACAATGGTGCCGGTATGTGCTGGATTTCTTCACGATATGGGCGAAATGGTAAACGATGAGGAGTATTCAGATGTTACATTTGTGGTAGAAGGTCGTCCAGTGTATGCACTACGAGCAATATTAGCCAAACGATGTGAACATTTCGCAGCTATGTTTCGTAGTGGTATGAGAGAATGTGAGGAGGGAGCTGAGATACCAATCCCTAACATGAGCTATCCTGTCTTCTTGCTTATACTTGAATATCTCTATACAGACTCTGTCAAGATTGAGCTGGAGCATGCTGTAGAGCTTTACATTGCAAGTGATTTGTATCAACTTAGTACATTACGAGATATGTGCTGTGTGGTTGTTCGACGAAGTATAGGGAGTGAGAATGCAGCGTATCTATTGCAAAGTGCAAGTGAGGCACATTGCCATGTGATGAAGGATATTGCAATGGAATACATTGTTGCTAATTTTGATGTTATTTCCAAAAGTGATGGAATCAAGGCTGTTAGTCATGGTTTGCTGCTAGAGATATTATCCTTGAGGCCTTGATTCCGACTGTGGGTAGAGAAAATGAATATGTTTGATTAGACTGTAAAGTAATACTATACAGAGTTGCTTATATTTATCATACTTGTAACAAAAAGTGGTCACTTGGTATTTGACTCGTCGTTATTTCCTGCTCCATGTCCAGACACCAAATCACTCAACCGCACTTGTTCACATTGGCCATTCACCAAATCAAGTAATCGCTTCTTGATCTTCTTTTTCCTTTCCTTATCCACTTCCTCCCAACCATAATATGTGGCAATCGAACGATTCATTTCTCCAATAGTACACGTATCCTTGGTAGCAGAAGCAAAGAGAATGTCTATCAGCGCATGAAATTCAGCGTCCGATGGATCTTCTTTAGACTCGGCAATAGAAGCTCCAACGACGACGTCACTCTTCAGAATTGGAGTGCTGCCATCTTCATCGACAGACTCTGTTAGTGTTGGCAAAACCACATCTTCTTCCTCTTCTACCCCATCAACAGTCAGATCAACAATATCTCTTTTAGTGCCATCTTCTTCTGATTTCTTACCTTCTTCGGTTTTACCATTGCTTTCCGTCTTCTCATTACGAGCATTCTTCTTCTCCGACTCTGTCTCGAAATCATCAAAGCTGGGCGGATAGACGTTGTAGCAAATCGTTGGTTGTACCTGTTGCCCAGAAGGCAATGGCCTCCACAAGCCACCTGCTAACCCTAGCCTCATACCAGAAAAGACTGTCCCAACTATTCCCATCTTTGCCACCTTTGCAGTCAACGGCACAAACACACTGTTTGTTTCTCCCCATGATTCTGTTCTCATCCACCAACCGTCTTTCTCGACTCTTTCGATCTGAATACGGCCTCCAAACTCATCAACCAACAACTTCTCATATTTACGAGAAGTCACCCGATATTCCTCAAGCAACTCAGCACCTTCTTCCTTGCAACGGTGTTTTGGACCAATATAAATACGTGTATACTCTCCTCCAACCTTGAACTGACGAGTACTGGCACCAAACCCCCTATTACGAAATAGTACTCGCGTTGCCCGTGCTAATGCAAGGTACATTGTAACCGGACTCATTTTATTGATATCGCCCTTTGTTAAAATCATATCAGATTCTTTGACTACAACTAAATCTTCAGTACCATCGGCAGATGGCTTAGTGAATGAATCACCCGGTTGCAACTCAAACTTGCTCTTCTTTAGATATGGGTATACATCTTCTTTCTTTTCCCAATAGAATGTATCCCATAGTGATTGCAAGTCATAAATGACCTCATAGGGATATGATGCAAGCTCTCTTGTATATTCAATGAGTCTATCCCGTTCATCATCATTATTACTTTTAATCAAGGGAGATAGTTGATAAACCAAATTATACATAGCTCTAGCCGCCGATCGTAACCCCTCTGCATCTTCACCATATATTTTTCGTATCATATGATACGATAAGAAATAGCTCATTGTTCTCGCTATAGCTTCCCAAGTTAGAGTGGCTGATAACATGCCTTTTTCAATAGTTCCAAAGTAGGTATTAAGATAGTTCATTTGAGTTGAGAATGCTTTATCATTTGGTGGGCACAGTAATGGTTTAACTTTTTCGAGTTGAGATTCAAGTACATCATATGGTGTAACTTTCTCCTCGGTATTATTATCATCAACTTCGTCATGTTTACGTTTGTTTGATGCAGGTGCCATTTCAGTAGATGGTGCACCTTCAATAAATGGATTGAACTTTGACATAACTATTTCTTTAAGTAGTGCGGCGGAACAAAACAAACGACGAAAACGATACTACCTTTTAATTAACAGTAGGAGTGGAGTTAGAGACGTGTAGAGATAGAGATAGTTGAGGCTGGTAATCAGCAGGATGCAGGATGACGATAATAAAGCAATGCTATGTACAAATAGCCATCTACATTCTACACTCTCATAAAAAGGATACCAATGCTGAAAAAAGATACCTCTTCATTTTTAGGCTTCTCATCATTGATTTGAATCATGAAGACAAACATGTGATACTTGACCATGTTAATAGGAAACAATCATTAAAGAAACAATATCATTATCAACATAAATATCAATAGCAACAACTAACATAGAGACCGCGGTAGTAGAGACGATTACAGTGTTAGGATACCTCAGAAATATTGCATTTTTTTTTATCATTATCATTATCATGAACAATACTACGAGTATCAACACAGCCAAGAGTAGTATTGATACTCTTCCTACGCTACCTCTCCACTCTTCCAATGAACTGTATCTAGCCGAGCGTTCAATTAAGTCACTTGTGAGAGGTTCGGCTTTCTTTCCACCGCAGGCGGCAGACAAAGATTGGTTCAAGAGTTCGTGTTCGTCGACATCGTCGATAGCATCCTCCTCCTCCTCCTCATGTCCTATGCCATCAGCTACTACACTAAACGAGGATGATATTCGGATAGGCAAATTAATAGGTCGAGGAGGTTTCTGTGAAGTCAGACTAGGATATGTAAACGATGACCGTAGTAGTTGCAACAACAAGTCGAATCAAGAGCAGTATGCAATCAAGTTTCTATCCCCCAAAATTGAAAAGAAGAAGGGGAAGAAGGCATTTAGTAGAGGCGCCGCCGACTTGGCAATTGAAGCCAGATTCTTATCACTGTTGAGGCATGATAATATCATTCAGTTGCATTATGTTAGTTCCGGTAGTTTCGAGGAGAATTATAACTGTTTGGATATTCAGCATTCTCTAAATAGCAATCTTCATCATTTGGGGTACTTCATAGTATTGGATCATCTTCATGATACCCTGTGCACAAGAATCAAAGAGAGGTATATTCCCAATGTCGAAATGATCACTGGCAAATCTCCAACCAAACATGAATGCTCAACTTGCATTGGCAGTCAACATTACAGTATCGGTACACAGCAGAGACGATGGCTTGATAATCTCCCACAATGGCTACATCTCCAAGCTACCTCAACTAAGAGCAATGTTAATGTTATTCAAGCTATGAGATCTTTGCTTGTAAAGAGATTAGAAGTCATCAGAAGTGTTGCATCTGCAGTCAAGTATCTTCATGAGCAACACGTCATATTCAGAGACCTAAAGCCCGACAACATTGGATTCTACTATACAAGTACGGGGGACGAGATTCCGAGGCTTTTCGACTTCGGGCTTGTGAAAGAGTTGAAGAAGAAGAGCAGAGTAACCGGATATGGAGAGAATGCTTTATACAAGCTCACCGGAAAGACCGGTTCAAGAAGATATATGTCACCAGAGGTTGCCTTCTGTCATGCATATAACTACAAGGCAGATATTTACAGTCTAGGGATCTTGCTGTATGAAGTCTCAACATTGGTAGGAACGGTCTTTGAGGGATATACATACCACAGTCATGAGTTCGAGATCCTTCGAAGAGGATGTAGACCATGTTTGAATCTAAAGGAGTATAACTATTGGCCCAACGACCTGGCTTACCTTATTGATGATTGCTGGAGAGGTGAATTGAGAGATAGACCAAACATAAACGAGGTAATCGATAGGTTGGACAGGTGTATAGATGAATTGACAACGCCAGTACAAAAGAGAGATCTTCACCAAAAGGTCTGCCCAAGATCAATCATCACGAGTTTATCTTCATTGCAGCTAAGAAAGAACATTAATGCACCCCAAGCCTAGGGATAAGTTAGCAAAAGCGTTACTGTATACATCATACTTTATAAACTACTGTCATCGACGTTTCGGAGGTGCAATATCTTCTTCATCAACGAACCATTTCCCTTCCAACATCATACCAAGATCGCCGTCAGGGTCTGGCTTCTCAGTCAAATCGTCTACAACTTCATCTCCTCCATTTGTAATCGCTAATACCTGTGGAGGATCAACCATTTCAACTCCATCAAATACAAATGACTCTCCATTCTCTAAGTAATAGTCGGTATCTTGCTTCCTTGGAAGATCATCATGCTGTTGTAGCATACGATGTGATCGTGATCTTGATCTCTTAGATTGAGCGCGAGAAAGTCTTGGTCTATTGTCATCATCATATGAATCCATTGTTCGTCTTCGACTTCGAGATGTTGGTCTATTGTCATAATCTATAGTTCTTCTCCGTGGCGGCGGAAGTGGAGCTTGTGATGGACGACGAGTAGCCCGTTGTTTCCCTGCTGCCATCTGTTGCTCAGTCTTACTAGCCAGCTTTCCGGATTCTATGTAGCTCACCAGATTTGCATCATTCTTCAAATCTGAACGTCGTCGTTTGCTACATCGAATGATATAACAGCATATAATACAAGCAATTAAGCTGCCTACTGCTATCGTAATGATTGCCCAAATTGGTAGCAGAAGCGTCGTCGTTGACAACGAATAAGGACAGCCACCAGCGTTGTATGCATTTTCATTATCGATACACCAATCAATATTGTAATCTGAATAGGTTGAATCGGTATAACTTTGTATTCCATCTAATATCTCATTTCTTGACGTTGATAGTTTCTTCTTAGCTACTTGACTAAAGTCACTTATGCCAGGTTGGGGTTTCATAATGATATCCAAAAAGACATCCTTTGTTACTGTTTCTTCTTCTCCTTTATCTGATGATAGATTGATTTCATTACTAACTTCAATATTAATAATATCCAATTGATCCTCCTCTTTTAATAAGTTTTTGTATATCAATACAACTTGCTGTATCAAATCACTCATATCCAATCCATAATCAATTGGTACATTACTCAATCGAAACTTGGCAGGAACACGTTCATCTTTACTAGTGCACATTCCAAATGAACCATTATCTTCCGTGCACATATTGAACCCTATATTATACCCAAAATATTCTTCATCAGTCCATTGTCGTATTCTATCCAGTATTATATCGTATGAATCTTTTATACCCGCGATTATAACTGGACCCCATCGTTCTTGTTGTTGTGATTTGACAACTGCCACGTCGAAGTAGACATCTCTACTAACTGTACCACTGCTGACACTGCCTTGTTGATCACCACTATTAACATTTAGTACCAAGTTCTCTTGAACATTGCTTACCTTTAAATCTTGCACACGATCCTGTAAATCTACTAATATCCTTTTCAATATTGTAGTCATCTCCTCTTTGAGTTTTCGTATATCAACATCGGATGGTAAATTGTTTAATGTAAATTTGATTGGTATTACTTCATATATATCATCATCTTCAGTAGCTTGCTGCTGTTGTTGTGATATAGTAGAGTCAGATTGCGACGAAGTATTGCATGAAGTTGAATATGGATGTTCAACATTACAACATACTTCTTTACTTGAATATATCTCCCATATACCCAACGGAACTCGGTTGCCAGTGGTACATCTTTCTAATCTACTTGAATCTATCCACCAAGGACAGCTATCATCTGATTGACATGTCGAAAATGGATTTCCACCACAATTTCCGGTGTTTGATTTACATTCACCATTATTGTCAAGACAGAAGGGTGGTATACATTGACATTTACATAATGTAGTTGACCATAAACCATTGATACATCCGTTTGTTGGTGTTATACATTGTGCATTGGTTAGTAGTACTATTGGTTGCAAAAGTATGAATAGTAGTTTTATGATGAATAAAAGATGTTTGAGTATCATTTTTTTTCTTGCTTATTCTGCTGTCCAATTCTACCGCTAATGCCGTATCAGAGTATCATGTATCATCTTATTTGCAACGAATTTTGTGAGTACCACTTTTTTGCAATAGTGTTATATCGCCTACAATTACAATGTAATAGCTCTTGGCGTTAGTAGCAGCTATATCTAATTGTTTCCGACAACAAAAGATTCTAACCTAAATCTATTGGGGAGAGCCAAAGATACGGTTGAAGGTACACACTCTCATGAATTATTTCGCCGATATGTCGTGATGGTAGTTTAGAAGACAACAATATACACCACAATGGCAAGTCTGCAAGCTCCCCTGACTATCATATCAAACAGTAGTGGTAGTAGTAATCAACAGGATTTTCAACCACCGGCAGCGACGGTAAGATTATTTTTTTACAAAGTAGATTGATGTGTTGTTGCAGTTGCAATGACTTACCTATGATATCCTTTATCTATTTGCTTGCTACTTGTTCTATGCTTTTGCTTTTAACATATACAAAATTCTAACCATATATTATATCTATACAATATTCAAACCATATGTTATATCATACACACAGTGGTTTGATGAAGAAACTCGAAGCTTTGTAGCCCTCGAGGCTAGACAACAATCACTATCCTTACCTATCACTCCTCGTAGAGATGGTGATAATCCTCGTGGAAGTTTCATCTCTGGTGTGGGATCGATTGATTCATCTGTACTTATTGGTAGTAGTGCTGGTATATCAGATGATGGCAAAAAAGATGATCCTTATGAAATTGTGAAATATCAAGCCTTCGGATTTCCAAAGAAGCCACGTAGTCTTTCAGTGAATGAAGAGGATGATGATGAAGAAGAAGTTACAATTGAAAGTGCTTTCGATGCTGCAAAGAGGAATGCACAAGAAAAGCTCAAGGCATTAACTATTGAAATATCAGTATCATTCCCTCTTCCTTTGCAATTGGCAACTGTCGAGAATACAAGAATGGATAGATCAGTCATGAGCGGAAACAGTGAAGAGGATGATACAATCATGACTGGACAAACTCAGCAAACGATTGCATTAGCCAGGAGAATACCAATACTTGCCAAATTTAGTCCAAAGATGAGTAATGGGATGAGATTCTTAGCTTTGCAATATACACCAACGTGAGTTATGTGATTGCATATGTGGTTATGTGCATATGATATGCATACTTTAAAGTTCATCTCACAAATTCCGCCCTGAATGCACTTGTAGAATGATCCGTATTGCAACTGTAGAGAAGGGAGAAGACCTAAGAAAGAAATTGCCACCAAGAAGGAGACGACAAACATTTGCTGCAGGAGAAAGATCCTCTTCATTATTATCAGAGGGAGACGATAATGATGTACATTTTAATATTGATTTATCGTACGACGCATTCCCTGTTACCTCAAAACCCGAGAAGCTTCCCAATTTCCGTGAAGGATCTCAGCGTAGTATCTTCGGACCAAAGCTTGAAGAGGGTATTAAGCCTGGAACAACAAGCATTATCGGAGGTGGAGTCCTCTGGTCTGCTAGGTCATCAGAAAATGGAGATGATAATGCTGAATTAGATCTAATTGTTGTCACGACAACATCGGTTATCGTTTACAACATGAACATGACAAAGAAGAAACTTATTAAGGCTCATGTACTCCCTCATCCCTTGGCTGCAAGCTTTTGGTTTGAGGCTTCAGCGAAAACACTTGTGATTGGATCGTACAAGAGCAACTTGAGACAGACTTCTACTGTTGAGGAAGGAAGTGGCCTTGATGTATCTATAACCATTGATAGAAATTTCTCTATTGATGATAACGAGGAGCACAATCGTCAAGGAGACAGCTCAATCAAAAGTGTATCATTTCCCACCGCGGTCATGTCAATGAAAACAATCTTCTTTTCCAAGAACTCGTCTGTAGTTCAAACGTTGCCTACTTTTGTTGCGGGAACTCTAAGAGAAATTAGTACTGATGATGAGGATGACAGGCATACTCTCCAGCTCTCTTTAGAATCGTTTGGATCATCCAAGACTGATAATAAACCAAACAAAGAGAAAGAGAGTAATACAGTAGTTCTGCCAACTGAAATATTCTTGGTTAGATTATATGATGATGTATATTGCATTGAGTTGGGTTCATTAGGCACCGATAAAGGTGGTATCGGGTTGACGAAATTAGACAAAGAAGCGAACTGTATTCATGTGAGGCATCAAAAGTTAGATGCACTGAAAGGAAACATCAACGAAGATTCAATATCTGTCGGTGTGATGAATAACCTACTATGCATATTTTCCAAGAATGAAGAAACCACATACTATATCGACGTTGCCGCCTCGTTTTGTGATGATACACGTGTTATGCGCGATATGATCAGCCTGTATGAGCCAACTAGCAATACATCTGGAAATCCACATATCCACGATGACAATTTAAGCTTCCTAGCACCACACTACTTCCTGGATACCAATGGTCAAGGCCTCCTATTTGAAGTGAGTTTAAGTCTGCCACAGCTACTCAAGGGTATACCTACAACGGCAATGTGTATCCCTTTCTTACTGAGAAGAAGTAACTCCAAGGCCACAATAAGGAGCCTTATCATGGAACGATTCTCTCAACTGATTGGTTTGAATGACATGTCTACGCTACGGACTTGGCTTACAGTGATCATTGATGAATATGCAGAATGTGAGATTGCTACCAAATTTGATGTTGAAGGGGAGGCACATATGGAAGAAATGATGAAAATGGCAGGCAAGAGTAGTCAGAATGTTTCTTTGCTCACAAAGTGCTCTCTTCTTCAATTGGACAATATCTCAAATGCAGAGGAGATTGTATTTGGCAGCATGTTGGTGCCACCGGAGGCATGTTCTCATGTGTTGACACAAGCTGAAGTAATACAAATGATACTTCTACCTCACGTCAAGTCAGCTATTCAGATGGGAGACTCAAAGAAGCTGAAGTTTATGTCATCCTTTGCGGTTTCTTACTTTGTGGAGCTTGAGAGAAGGTTCCTTGCTCCTTGCACAGCACTTCAGTGTTTAGTGATAGCTTTATTGTGGCTAACGGGCCAAAACAACGAACTATGCGCATTTCTTTCTGCACAACAGACTCAATGGACAATCACTAGGAGAAGACGCCAATTGGAGCTGCCTACTTCTAATCGAATGCACTTTGATGATCCAGGAGCAGTATCATTCGCAGAAACATTATTTCAGATTGCCACAGACTGTCATGATAAAGGTGAGATACCTGTATCTTGAGCTTCTATTTGAGCGTCTCGACTTACCCTCGATATCATTCTCATTTACTATTTCTTTATACATCATCAGCTATGTGTAGTCCATCTACAGCAAGACAACTTATCTCACACGCCACCGTCATCCTTTTAGGCTGTGGTGCCACAACAAGTGCTGTGAAATGTCTTCTATCTATTGGGCGACTCAATGAAGCTATCAAGATCTGCTCTACCAAGAAGAACAAGAGTGATGGGGTCGAAGCTAAGGATTTCTTTCTCGCGGCTGTGTCTAATGCAAAACAATCATCATCAGACACTAATTGCCAATCATTCTATCTTCTGTATTACTTCCTACAATCTTATGACCCATCTATCTTTGAATTAGAGTCAAGAAAAGTTCGAGTTTCACGCCGTGGCTCAAAGAATCGAAGAACCAATAGTTTCATGGCTACAGCGGAAGATTTAGATACGATAATGATTGAACAGAGTGTATTTGCTCACGAATGTGGACCATTTCCTAATGAGTTGTTTGGAGGGAAAGAAAGTCATTGTGCCAAAAAATTAAGACAGATGTTCGGTTATGGTGTATCAGTTACACAACGAGCATCAGTAATGTAATTCTAACTAAGTTGACTGCTTAAAGTATCTCTCTATCACCACACATAACTACTCTAAGGATAATGTTGGGTCTAGTGCTTTTTGCCCATGCCCTTACGAACACGCTTCTCTAGTTTCTTGACTCTCTTATTCACCTTCTTGTCAGTAGCAGCTCGTTTACTCATCTTTCCTCCTCCACTGTTTGCTCCAAAATTAGTTGTCTTCTTGTCACTACGGGCACGTCTTTTCTTTGCCTTCCCAGCACTACCCATGGATGATACTGCACCTTCATTTGACTTGCGCTTCTTTGTTGATGATGTGCCGCCACCACCACTTGCTCTCTGTCCCTCAAACAATCTTCTTCCCTTCCCATTACTTTTATTATCATCACGACCTCTAGTACCCTTAAATCTCTTCCCACAAACCATTACTCTTAATTCCTTCTTCATATATGTAGTTTGATTATGCAAACCCAATGCCAATGGAACTAATGTTGCATCTCTTAACATGACATAACCGAACCCTTTACACTTTTGTGTTTCCTTATCTCGTACAATCCGAACACCTTGTACTGCACACCCCTCACTTTCATTATAATCTTCGGCAGATAGATGATTCATAAAATGTGTCTGTAATGTTTCCTCATCAGCCGAATATGGCAAATTACCAACAAAGACTGATCGACTTGGTTCAATTGTTGGATTGGCATGATCAACACGTATTGAATGTGATTCATATGTAGTATTGTTTAATTGCAATGCTGCTGGTATTGATGATAGAGATTCAAATACTACATATCCCTGTGCATTATTCTTGGGTGTATCTGTTTGAAGTTTGCCTGTATTTGCACATACCTTTCTCATCATATTCTGTAAGTTTGGGTTTAATGAAGAAAGTATTGTGAGTGCATACATTATAAATATACAAAGAAAGATATACACATAATATGCACACATGATATGCACACATACCTGATTACCAGCCTGTTCGGGAGGTAATTTAACACCCGAAACAGCCACGCTTCGTAATCTAGTACTTAATACAGTACCACATGGTTTAAATATCGATGCTAATGCCTTTCTAGTTATATCAACTGGTAGATTACCTACGAATATTGTACGTTCTGATTCTTCTCTTAGCTGTTCTTTTGTTGGTTTACTTATTGATTTGGTTGTTGTTTCTTCGCTAGTAGTAGGCTGAGCTGTAGATTGCTCTTTTGTAGAAGATTCAGAATCACTACTGCTGCTACTACTGGATGAATCGTCTCCATCCTCTTCCTTCTTCTTATCGTCCTTCTTTTTCTTTGATGGGGGAGGAGAAGATTTTTTCTGCAATGAAGATGGTATAACTTTTGCAAATAAATCAGTCGATGACGCCGCTGATTTATCACCTGAAGAAGAACCGAATATACTACTTACTAATGACATGATTACTGTATATGATCAGTAGTGATAGCACTAGCTGATCTATTATCAAGAGAGGTTCTTATTATTGTTTGGTTACTGAGATTGGTTGGTGGGTTGCAGTTGTCATTAAAGATACCGTATCTTTTACAACTTAGCAGAGCACCTGGCACCTTGACACTTCAACAACTTTATGATGGCAGGTACGATAGTATGATTGATAGATGCAGGCATATCATGTCTAAATAAGACTTTCTAACGTTGATAGGCAATAACTAAATATATTGAGGAGTGATCGGGCGGGCAAGCACATAGGATACATATACAATGAACAACAACCATCGACAAACAACCAGCTATCATTATGCAATTGATGCTGCAAAATTAGTTGAGAAATGTCGATCTTTATTGCATTCAATACTGGATTTGATGGAATCCAATTCATCTGAAAGAGTATTCCAAAGACGGGCGTTTCAACTACTGACTATGTATGATGGTGAGTTTTATCGTATCTTTTCTGACATTGATAGGTCTGTGTGCATATCATATGTTTTTGTTGACACCTTTCTATTATTGATATACATCACACATTATACAGCACTAAAATGTGTTGATAGATTGATACATACACATCTTCTCGACTTATTGGATAGGGAGATGGAGTTTCTATCAAGTATTAATGAAAATGATGTGCACAAGAAGGCGAAGTTGCATCAATTCTTTGGTGAACATGAATCATATCCAACATTAATGGATACTGTAAAGACATTACAATCTGCAGAAAAAGTCGCTAGGGACTATCGAAGTGCTAATATACAAAGCAAATCAAATCATAGAAGGACACAGTCGGATATTCCAATACAAGCTGATTATAATCAAGCCTTGTCTATTGATGACCCAGTTGAAGATGAGTATAATTCTCTCGGTTGGTATTGTGGAAAACGTTCTCCATCTCCACCTCCATCACCTCCTCCAATGCAAAGTGCTGGGGATATAAGTCCACCGCCACCGCAATCGCATAGACGAGTTTCTACAGGAGGGATTACATTTCCATCAGACTTTCAACAACTTCCATATTCTCCAACAAAACAATCAAGAAGCAGCAAGTACTCCCCATCAAAGAGTGACAAAGATTCATCTCTGTTTAGACTTATGATGACATTACAGCTTTGCTTGGTTCGTATTGAAGAAGCCAATTCTGTGCTTTGTAATGGAAAGGCTCGAGCATCTATACGATGTACGGGTGGAAGACCTCGATCCATATCATTTCAATCAGAAGAAATACCAAGATTTAGTCCTCGTCGAACTGTCAGTAATGATGGGATCACAGTATCACTCAGCGATGATAGTGAGACGTCAAATGCAATTCAGCCATCTTCGTCTTCTGATATGGAAAGAGATACTTCATGGAGAAAGTATAAATTGTTGGTGTTAGCAAGCGTAACAATGGGTGGAACATACTTTCTAACATCATCTAAATCATCCAAAGAAACAAACCAAGATCAGTACAAGCTTGTGGCTATTGCAGGCAAGGCTGCGGTTGGTGTGGCTACCGCATCATTTATTCGAAAACGATGGAGGATACTTACTATGAATGCACGAGTAGCCGATTCGGCAGAAGCAATTGAAACATGGATATTTGGTTGGATATGCCTCGTTAACAATAACAAGGAGCCAAGAAAGAATGATATCGGGCACAAGAAGCTCCTGGCACCTCGCAAGTATCTACTGTGGTACTCTAATGGTTCCATACGCTTTCAATTGATCAAAAGAGGAATGGATCTACTTTATGCATCCATAGGAAAGGCAATTGAGATAACCAGAGGCCAAGAGGCAGCCACCAAGTCATCTTTGTCTGCTGATGAGGAATCATCAGGATTATGGACATATGTCGTTGCATCACTAGCAGCTAGTTATTACAACGTTGTCGGTCCCTCGGCTAAGTCGGCGTCATCTGTAGCCAATTACTCGTCATCTGTCTTGACAAACGCCTGGGGAGTTGTATCACTACCTGCAGTGAAGAAGGCGTCACTAGAAGCAGTGCGGATACTGAAAGGAGCCGCGATTGCAGATAGGATTGAGATTTGTGGAGTATCATGCTTTGTATTGAGTCGAGAGACTTGTCCAGCTTTAGCCTCGGCACTTCGGAGGTATCGACGTCAACAAAAGCGAGAGGATGTTAGACTGGGGACAATACATGAAAGCATGTTGTCTACTCACTCCTCAACAGCCAACGTTAGTGGTTTCCAAAAGCAAAATGTCATCCTTCATCTTACAGGCGGAGGGTTCTTTGCTCATACTATTGCAGGTGATTTGCCATATCTATTGGACTGGTCTGCAGCCTGTAAAGCGGTTATTATCATACCAGAGTATGCTCTCTTACCTCAGGCGTTTCCAGATGCAATCACTGAGGTAACAAACATTTACCAATCTCTGAGATCAGGTAGCTCAGCAACACTGCTTGGATTTGCTCCCGACCGTATAGTTGTATCAGGAGAGAGCGTTGGAGGCAACTTGGCCTCCGCCCTTTGTGTTAGTTTGATAGCAAATCATGAGGAAGGAGATAGCATGGGTCTCTCAAATTGCAGAAGCTATGAAATAATGAATGATCTGGAAGAGGGTGATGGCGGCATACCTACAAGCGAATATGGCTCACAGAGTAGATGCTCAATTCTCCCTGATGCCTTGCTTCTGTGCTGTCCGTTCTTGAACATGTCATTAGATTATTCAAGCCCTTCCAGAGTAGATGGAGCAAGTGATCCTGTTTTGCCTACTGCCCTGATATCGACGATTTCAAGGTCGTACTGCAAAGCGGCTGTGGAAGACCCTCTGACATCGCCTTATTTTGCATCTGATGATATACTACGCAATTTCCCACAAACTCTCATCTTCACTAGTTCAGAAGATCCACTCCTTGATGATTCAGTTGCATTCAATGGTAGGCTAAGAAGTGTTGGTGTTAAAAGTAAGCTCCGAGCTGTACCAGATATGCCACATGCTTATTGGGGGTTGTCAACAGCTGGAGTGCCAGAAGCACGGCAAGTACTGAACGAATGTCAACAATGGCTAGCTAAGGTATTCAATGTTGATTAATTAACTTAACAGTAATCTATTTAGAACTTATCTTTAGCTAGGGAGTTGTGCTACTACAATCAACTCAATGTACAGTTGCTCGCCAGTTCTCTCGTCTATACCCTGAATTGTATCATTTACACCATTGATTTCTAATACAGACTCAGCTAAGGGTCTATCCCAACCCATTATTTTAGATCGAGTCATTAATACAGAGCGTTCGTTTTTATCAAGATCTTTAACCCGATTCCATAACATCACAACATTGTCAAAAGTAGCGTCAAGTTTGCTTAGTACTGATATCATGTTATCATATGCAAGCTGTACTTGATCGACATCTTCTTGATTCGCACGTTTGCCTACACTATTGCTTGTGACTTTGAACATAGCAAGCTTACCACCGGTGATCGCATATGCCGGCACATAAGGCATGAAGTATTGAGGATCAAGGATGTCTCTCATATCAAGCTGAACAAAGGTATGTTCGCCATCTGTACTTGCACCTTCTTCGATGCCAAACATTGCAAATGTCTCTAGTCTAAACCGTCTATCTGAGACGTTGTTGCCGGTTTCATAGGTTGCTAATACACTGTACGAATCCATACTTTGATCTCGACATGACTTATCCGTTACATCATTTACTACCTGTAGCCGTGACTGATAGTCAGCACAGCCACATGGATAGTTTATATCTTCTTTATCATTCGATATCCAATGTATCAACTTAGGTGATTCTATTCCTTTAAAGTAATTCATATCCGACGAGTCTGATGGGGGAAGAGGTAATGAAAATGGTAGTAATCCATCCCTATTGTACTCCTGTACGGTATTAGCTATCTTTCGTATAACTTCAATGTTTGACTTTACTTGTTCTTCCATTGCAAAGTCTAAATGATCAAACTCTGTAGATACATGCGGATGTGAGTGATAGAATGGTCCCTTTCGTAGCGAATGATTGTGTGAGTATAAGAATTGACGCAAATACAAAACTCAACACACAGTCCAACACTCACTGGAGTTGCACCACTGGTATCAGAATAGGGTGCTTTAACCTTTTCCTTCCTAAGATACCTTTTTTTTTTTTGCATTTTGCCGCTCACCACAAACTCAACGCCATCATCGTCACCGCCATATCTCATCAAGCAGCCTATTCAACAACTCCATATCATAGGATCTAACAGTTAATATACCCATCTATCATTGTCTAATTGCAATAGATCAATGGTGGTCGTCTACTAGGTCTACTGCACCAGTTTCCTCCTAGGCTGCATTTTTTTTGCAATTGTTGATGATGATGTGATCGACGACAACCCTCATCATCTATGGATAGAAGATAGCCTATACCACCGCCAAACAATCAATGGTATCAATCTACATGATATCTATGGTCATTCTGTCGAGGGAACCACTGGTTAAGAGGCCTTAGAAGCTGTAGATGGCCATGCTCATATGGGCCATCAGATTGTGAAAGTTGACACCGACACCTCCTCCACTACACCCTACAAAACAATAATGATTATGCCATCATTACTCAATATCAGCAGCCCTCCTCCTACAATTGCATAGA
>Ga0075437_12991_pt1 | contig 23596 bp, 14 predicted proteins | sample MintriMetagenome_FD_74266 | JGI IMG/M metagenome (GOLD analysis project Ga0075437, IMG submission 74266) | Marine eukaryotic communities from Monterey Bay, USA to study complex ecological interactions - Minidiscus trioculatus and... | ecosystem: Environmental > Aquatic > Marine > Unclassified...
AATAGTGGATCCAAATTATCCACGGCTTCCAGACTGCATTTGCATTTGTTGTTCACAACATCAATAACAAACTTATACCTAAGCTTCTTGCCTTCAGCAGCTGCCTCTTCATACCGTTTCATTAGTGGATCATCAAGGGACTTGATATCCTCGAGGATGGCGGCATTCAAATCATCACCTTCGACACCATATTCCTTGTTTAAGATTTCATCAGGAAGTATGGACTCAACTTCTACATCCTCCATTGATACATTCATGCCCAGCTCACGTGCAAGAATAACAATCTTGCGTGCTGCATCAAGTCCACTTAGATCCTCTCGCATATCATTTTCGGTAAAGTCTTGACCAATAGCTTGCTTAACTGCATCTGAAAATGACACATCGTTCTCGCCCATATTGCGGAAAACATATGCCATGGTACCACTCAAACAACCTCTTATAGATTGTACTTCATCTCCAGTCTGTACCAAATCTCTCAAAGTTGAGACAATGGGCAAGGCTGACCCTACAGTACTCTCATACTGCCATTCAACACTATTAACACGATGTGCTCTCTGAATAGCTTGGTAACGCTCCATTGGGCCAGCAGCTGCTTGTCGACCTGGACTAATCACATTCACACCGGCGTCCATCCATTTTTCATATTGATCAGCCACCTTATCATCGTTAGTACAATCAATAACAATCCTATGGGGATTAACATCGGCTTCGAGAGAGGCTTGTAATGCATCCATATCCAAATCCTGTGCGTCATCACTATCAAGCAATCCATCGATGTCATCAAAGTCTACCAAACATGATGCCATAAACATCTTGTTTGATGATGCGATAGTATTTACACAGACACCAAAGTTAAGATTTCTTGTGAGATTCTCCTTCTGACTGTGAATTTGTCGAATCAAGGCAGAACCCAACTTGCCGGTACCTCCCAATATGGCCACTGATACCATTGTCTGAGACAGAGTGAAGGCCATGTGAGCTGCTCTTAAGGCTCGTGATGCATCATTTGCCTCAACGACTACTGCAACTTGTCTTTCCGACGAACCCTGTGCAATAACTCTAATATTCACATTGGCCTTGGCGAGACTGCTCATAAAGCTTGCTGATACTCCGGACTGCATTGCCATACCCTCGCCGATGATGGCAACGATGGCCATGGGAGAATCAGTCAATGAAATCGAGTTCACATTCGATCGAGACAGTTCGAGCTCGAAGGTTGATCTTAATGCCTCTAATGCCGCCTTGCCTTGACTTTCTGGTACAACCACTGTAATACTTGACTCTGATGATGCCTGTGTAATAATAAGTACATCAATATTAGCATCTGCCATTGCACCCATAAATCGCTCAGCTACCTCGGCGCCTCCAATAACACTAGCACCCTCAAGAGTTAGTAATGAAACGGCGTCTACACTAGTAATACCTTTGATAGGCACGACACCTTTATTGGATCTCCAATTCGTTACTTTCCCTTCTTGATTAGCCTCCGACAAACTTGCACAACGTCCTTGGATTACAGTTCCCTCAAATGCAGGATTGAAAATGTTACGAACATAAACAGGTATATTGGAATCTATACATGGTACCATTGCAGAGGGATGTAACACTTGTGCACCAAAATATGCCAATTCCATTGCCTCATCATACTTCAATGAGCTAATACTAAATGCCTCAGGAACACGGCGTGGATCAGCAGTGTATACACCATCAGTATTCTTCCACATGGTAACACGGGCCGAACCTACAAGCTTAGCAAAGATGGTTGCCGAATAATCTGATCCAGAACGTTTAAGAGTTGTAGGAACACCCTCCGATGAGGTGGCAACAAATCCTGTCGCGATTACAATGGGGGCAGAATCATCATCTCCCTCAGGGAGTGATCCATCATCTTTCATTTCATTAACGCCCTCCTTCTTTCCTTCAGTATTCCACCATTCCTCCATCTTTGTTGCCGTATCAACCCAAAGAGGTACAACACCCCCAGTTGATGATGCAGACCCTTTATCTCCCAATCCTGCATTCGAATTTGACTTTACAATAAGTACATCTCGTGCATCCAACCATGCAGTCTTAACACCCTTATTTTTCAAATATGCATACAATGTCTGAGCACTCCATATCTCGCCAAATCCAGTAACCACCTCCATAACACTGGGTGGTACTGACCGTATCATACGTAAACTCTGAACGACACTTAATATATCCTTAGCATCCTTGCGCATACGTTCTTCAATAGGTGCAGTAATATCTGATGGTGCCAATTCATTTAATATTGATAATTGTCCTTCTAATGCACGGTCTAATTCCACTTCGGCTTGGTTAATATCCTGTAATGCCGAATCTACGACGGCAACTAATAAGTCAGTCATTCCGCCGCGAGCTGAAACGATTGCCATGGTTGGGATTGAGCCAGAGTGTTTACCGTCTACTTCACGTCCAGAACTTTCAGTGATTAGTAAATCTCCTACTGTGCGGTATAGTCCAGCATCAGCGACTGTATTGTATTGTTGTGTATTGTTAGTATAAATCATAAATCAGTAGAATAAAAAAAATACATAAGATATGCACACTATTTGAAACTTACGGGAAGCACCACCAAACTTATGTACCTCCCATGGATTAGGCGAACCATTAGGCGATGTTACACTTTGGGGACATATCTCAGCAGATGGAATTTCAGTACTACTTCGTGGACTACTAAATGATACACCGAGTTGTGTGTTTGTGGTTGTAAATGTTGGTTGTTGTTGGATGGATACCTTGTTATTATTATATGATAGTGCAGTGTTGACACCATTTAGTTGTGTAGATGGTGTAAAGGCCGAAGCAAATGGGGCAGCTAGGATGAATAACTTGTGGACGAGCATTGTTGTTCTGTTTTAGTACTTTCTTATTGTTCCCTGCAATGACGGACGGATATGTTTACAGCAATTGCAAATTTATGTATGATATGCTGTTCCGACCAAATATGTAGGAAGCCCTCGCTCTGTACTGTGAAGATATTCAAGCCCCCCACTTATCACCTTGGTTGATGGCAGCTGTTTGCTACTCCTACTATAAAGTGCCGACGGCAAAGATATTTAGGCGGCAGCTGAATTTGATGGATAAAGGGGATGGACTGGATTACGCGATACAACGAACGTCAGCTGCTAGAATGTCGACATGGCGGCGTGAGGTGGTAAGATAGTGGTGTCTATTGTCAACATAGTCTTTAGTATAACATTGGTATTAAGGGTAAATAACTAACAAGATGATTCGAGGATTAATAGTGGCGTTGGCGTTAATGTCGGTGACAGAAGTACTGCCATTCTCTTTTACCCAACCAACAATCTCACAAAGATATAATAACAAATTATTAGTTACATTGCAATCGACAGTAACTGATACAGCAACAACTACTTCTACCCAATCAGCAGTTACATCACAACCATCTATTCTAAAAGATTTTGACCATCATACGAACGATAGATTGCCATACTCACCAGGATACTCTACTTGGCAATGGGGTGCCACAAACAATGACGACAATAGCAAAACAACACACTCAATCAATTACCTTGAATTGGGCGACCCTTCTAAACCAGCTATTCTTTTAGTTCAGTGAGTCATGAATACTTTTTGTAATTGCTTTCATATATGTGATGCTCATGTGATTTTTATTTTGCTCATATCTTGTGTACAGTGGTTTTGGAGCATCATCATATCACTGGAGGTACAACATACCCGAGTTAGCACGGAAGTATCATGTGTATGCAATCGATCTACTAGGATTTGGTTTTAGTGACAAACCTATTCAAGATTATGATGCATCGGTCTGGAAAGATCAAGTAGTAGATTTTACACAACAAGTTATATTGAATGGAGAAGAGGATAGTACAAAGAAGGTTTCAATTGCTGGAAACTCTCTTGGTGGCTATACGGCAATGTATGCTTGTTCTGATGACAGGATTAAAGATAGTATTGCTGGTTGTATACTTTTGAATGCAGCTGGACGTTTCAAAGATTTAGAGGCTGAAGAGAAGAAGGACCCCAATCCAATAATCGAAGCAGTGTCAGCGGCTATTCAAAGATTTGTTATTGCATGCAGCTTCATCTACACCAAACAGCCAGCACGAATTGAACAGATCTTGCGAAATGTATACCCCATTGACGATTCAAATGTTGATTCAGAGTTAGTTGAGAGTATCCAAACGCCAGCACTCGAAGACACGGCAGCAGAAGTATTCTATCGTGTAATCACTAAGAACGGAAGCGGACCTCAGGCTTATGTTGATGATATTATAAAAGAGTTGGATTGTCCTACATTATTATGTTGGGGAGAGAGTGATCCATGGATACGACCAGCAGCCGCAGACAAGATGGAGAAACTACACAGAGAATTCCATGGAGAAGGGAAGAGTGGCAACAAATGGATAAAACGAGTTAGTATCGATGCTGGTCATTGTCCCCACGACGAGGCACCTCAAGCTGTGAATACAGCCATTTTGGAGTTCGTCGAGGAAGCTTTAGTAGGTGTATGATGCTTTCAGTGCAATATGTATAGTTTGTTGTGGTAATGGTAGCGAGATCTTGTTTATATTGTGACCCAATGTACTTATTAGAAACCATAGTAGATGGAGACGACCAATAATAGCATATACGACCACCACTTCATATCATACTGAGACGAAGCTGCCCCTTTGATAGCCGGTGTGCACACGGCTATTGGCTCCTTTGTTTTGGGGTGGTACTCGTTTCTGATAAATGGCTGTCCAGGGAAGAGGGCTCGGATATCCTCGTCTTCTCCGTCAGCCACATCTGTCTCACATCTCCATAGATCAGAGGCAAACCCACACACTCGGAATAAGTTCTGACAGACCGATTGGCACAAACCTAGGCTCTCTTGGAAGTCGTTACAACGAGGGAAGTTCAACCAGCACATGTAGCGTCCATACGCCTCTTGACAATCCTTATTCTTGAAGTAATGTCGAGATCCGTGTTGTCGCTCTAATTCAATTCTAGACTCTATGCTGGTCGTGACAGTTTCTTGTACCCATTTATCCTTGCTTCTAATTGAAAAGACATCTTCCGGATGATGAGTATTGTCTCCATCACTTAATGCTAGTCTTCCGTCAGGAAAGTTTGCATCTAAAGCAGTCCAATCGGATGTAGGCTGAGCAGGAACGCACGGTAGATAATAATTGCTAATATACTTTCCGCAAAATGGGAGATCCTTCTGCCACCGCGCCTTTGCCTCTTCTATATCTTGCAATTCATCAGAGATAGGCAAATATTTCTTCGTACAGACTCCACTATTCGAGTTATGAATGACACAACCAAAGGACAGTTGAATGATACAGCTTAGGGACAGAATGACGAAGAGAAGGATCTTCATTGTAGTCTTGTTTGTTCCTCTTCGTAAATATTACTATGGCAGCTAACGAAGAGGTTGTGGATGGAAGGACGCTAACACTTTGTAATGAACAAACAACTACTCGATATTCCTCTCCAATCGCTAGCGTGATGCGAGTCGATGAAGTGTGAGAGAAATGATGAAAATAACCGTTGTTAGGTATCTTTTGTTAGTAGGTACTAAAATAGTTGATAAGCGGCGGTGTTACTTATTACCAACAAGAGAAGTATGACGTCGATATTAGAACATATGCTTACCATATCAAGTATCGGCGGCGGCCAAGCCGTGTATTCTTAGAAAATATATGTTGCCATAGTCGATATTGGATGGCAACATATATTCAGTCTCGGCGGCAATATGAGACTTTGCTTTTAGATATAATTCTGTTACTATTACGGTCTTGAGCGTAGACTTATTTTATACTATACCAACCAATTACTGAAAGGCAAAAGTACAGTACATCTTGTTGATCTTGTATTCCAAAGAGACACTTGAACTTCCAATGTTGTTTTCAGCGCCCACAACCGAAGATAACTTGAGCAAAAATAGAGAGTTGGTAACACATACTTTGGCCAAGGACATGACTTCATCTCGGTGAATTGGAAGGTATATATCATCGTCTGAACGCTTCTCGGCACTTGAATTGTCATCAACTTTATCTGAAACAATCACCTCCAAAAGCCAATCAATTATACCCTTGGCAGATCGAAAACACTCCGATGCAGAAGACAGCAAGTCTTTGCTCTTAACTGATGAATAGTCTGAGCCTTGTTTATAATCATTGTATGAAAGTGGTGGAGGTTGAGGTATATCACTAAAAGCTTCAAACCTCTTTGCAAATCTCATTTCATGAGTAGTGAACATTGTGAGTGAAGCAGGAGGATCCCTGTTGTGATAAGTGAAGATAAGTGAAGATTAAGTGGGTGCATTAATGTGAGATCAAGTAATAGTAGAACAATATCATGTACAGTTGATCTTCTTACTTGAGTAATTTGGCTTGACACAGCGCAGCAATAGTTCGCACTAACCCTCGGTTGAGATATCTATGCAGCATGAGACACATGTACTCCAGTCTGTCTGTAATAAGATAAGCAAGATGGCAGATTAGTTTTCTCATGTTTATCAAGCAAGAGTTACAACACAGTATACATCACAACAAAATCTTACCTTCGAAATCTTCAGCTGTTATCTTCTCTTCAAGTGTACTTGTAGACGGTGAAGTAGGTTGTTGCCTTGATCGTTTGTTCTTCTTTGATTTGCCCTTTTTCTTACTCTTTCTCTCCTCCTCTTCTTGTTCCATCTTGAGTTGCAAATCAATCTCTTTTCTTTGTTTCTTCTCACGTTCGATTGATGCCTTTACATTTATCATGGCGCTCAACAGGAAGTCTCTATACCACAATGCAGTACTCAGGTCATACCAATTTGGATACAAGCCTAGCTCAATTCCAAGACTGACATGTCTTTCCATCACTCTGATTGTACTAAGAATTACATAATTTGTTGCATATGCAGGCGTTGTCTTCACATCAAGTTGATGATCGTTTCGAAACTTCTCATCAGCGGCAGTGGCTTGAAACTGCAGATTTCGGAAGGTAGGGAGCAACATCACCTTGATAAAGCCTCCTTCTCTATGTCGATTGAGACAGCAACATTTGAGAATATCGTACAAGGGTTTCGCCATCTTTACTATCCAATCACCCGACTCAAGGAGTAGTGTTGGGGCATTACTCTGTTGTTTGACATGTTGGGCTTGAATCATCAGATGATATAGAAACTTGTGAGTTATCATATTGCATGCAATAAACAAAAGACTCCATACAAACCAGAACAGAAAAATGTATCAACAGACAGGTCCAATCAAAAGTCCACTGAAGGAAGGACTTAAGTTGGGTTAAAACGTTGACTTTGAGTATTCTACGAAGACTGTGACACCTGTTTTGCATCCATTACTAGAGAACCTTTTGTTCTCTGGACACAGCTCATGGAATAAAGAGCTCAGGCAACGCCTATAGAACTTCGAGTTTTTCAACCTACTGCTACCGCTACCTCCATACTAACAGACAACAATAAATACTACCTCGATACTAACAGACAACAATAAATATACTCATATCACTTACCAATCATATCTGGGAAATCATACTGTCCAAGGATCTTATCATCAAAGTATAAATTCAGGACAATAAGAGACCGAGACAAGATATTCATACCAATAGGTTTATCCATCTTCTTGTCGACTTTCTTTGGTTGTATCGGAACTACTCCGCCACTTGCTCGCAGAGAATTATTCTCCAACATTCGTATTATCCTTCCCAATGTATTGCCATGAAGCAATACACTGCACACACCCCAATCTAATTCATCAACAAGCTGTGAGAGTGATGATAACATTTCTTTTGGTTGACTGAATTGTGCCTTCCTCACGGGAGCATTCCCAAGTAACCGACGATTAACAAATGGATCAAATGATGCCGATAGTAAGGCATTTAGTTGAGATTCATTGTCGATAGGTTGTAATTGACCATCAACACCAAGTAGTCCATGGTTCATCAAATCTGTGAGAATTGAACTATCACGCACTTTTTCTAACAAGCTAACAGTTTCCTGAGATCTCTTTGATGCAATTTTTGTAAAGTCTCGTACAGTCTCATCATTTAGATTGGATAATATCTTGACTGCTTGATAGAAAGCTTGCTGTAAATGTAATATATCTTCCAATACATCAATTGTTTGATTCAACCTCTCCTTATCATCTGCACCTGTAATACAGGATGAACGATACTTTTGAAGGTATGATATTGCAGTGTCCCATACAACTTCACAGTATTGACTCCCTTGCAGTGCAGGACAGAATCTAGTTGCAGTGCCTCTTCTCTTCTTCTTTTTACCGTTTGTTGTCCCATTGGTAATATCATTTGCAAAGTTGTCAATCTCTTCATTCCTAATCACTCCACTGCTCAACTCACTGCTATCATATTCATCCTCTTCTTCTTTCACTCCATGCAATGCAATACCAAAATCTTCTTCCTCATACAAGTCGGCATTCACAACTACCCATTGTATAGCTTCAGCGATTCTAACAATACCAAGTGATGAAGCAAATAGTACCCATTGTGCTACTTTTAACTCGTCAATATCAGTATCATCTTTGCCAGAACTACCATTCACTTTAGCAGTTGCACACTCAACAACAGTATCAACATCTACTCGTTCACTCATATCAATCAACACACCATCATGAAACCATAACATACAATATAATGTCTCTATAGCATTGGATCCACCATTATTCGTACCTATATATGCTTCTAATGATATTAATTGTAATATAATTAATGGTAATATTGCATTGTTTTGTGTTAGTTGTAGGGTATTCCAATATGGTAAGAGTGATGGACATGGTGATGTTGGTAAGAGAAGTGTGGTATTATTTTGTGGGCTGTTTTCGTTTGAAGATGATGTCATGTTGTTTGAATTAGATGATGATGTTGACGACGATACAGATATGCATAATGGCGTGCCATCACTCAAACTAGTTGGTGCTATGCGAGGTGGATAAGTAACAATCTGTGGCGTACTCAGCTGTTTGATATCCTCATCATTCGAAGATGAAGTATTAGTATCAACTAAAGGTATCTCACAACAATCCATACGCTTATCACCTAACTCTAATGCTTGCATGGTATCTTGCAAATCCAATAGTGATGTCGTATTTTGTGATGTATTGTTTATGGATTTTCCTTGGATATGCAAACCTTCAAGTAGTGTGCCATCAGTCAAATTATTATTAGTATCATTTAGTGCACTGTGACTGGAGACATTAGCTGCTTCTTTTGCCTGCGGTATAAAAGGTTGTGAATATGATAAACATTCTGATGTACATTTTCGTATCAGGTCTGTGATATCCAGTAGATCTTCTTCTTTATTATCTTTATTGGATGACATGATACTGGTGTGGGAATGTGAGCTTCTTAAATTTTTATGAGAGTGTAAGGTATCTTATCTCACGTCCTATCATGCCGACACTGAAACAAAGCACCACAAATTCAGAAATTAGTATCGTATAAACCGATCTAATGATGATATATTGGCAACTACTCATCTACATAGAACACATACATAGCCCGTCTCGCCAGCCAACTCAATCTTTATGTTTTTTTCATTTATTACACGTGGAATAGTGGGATAATGTTGTTTACGATCTGGTGTGACGAGTTTTAAAACTCGATGGGTGTTAAAACTCGACATGGGGAATCTTAATTCTGAGCCGATTGTTAACACTCGGCAGGGGCGTGTGTGACGAGTTTTAATTCTGGATGATTCTTAATACCAGAATTAAGATTCTATCTTGTTATTCTTAATGCTACACTTACCTCCCTTACTATTATCGACATCACCGCCATTGCAATCCATTGCAATAGATTGCAAAAATCAAATACCGACGCATACCGTCTACTACCCATAATAATAATAGTATTTATTAATATACGCACCTGCTGCAGCCATTGACGGATGAATATTATCCAACATCCGATAATAATCCATTAATCATATCAAACAAATTATACCTATCAATTAGGCATATCAAACTAGGCAGAATTATCTATCACACTTGTCAATAATAATGATGGCCATTCGTATGAACACATTTAGAGACACTTTTAATGCGGAGGTGCTTGGTATTGATGCCGATGGAGAATTTCTAAGGGATGAGACTCGTGCCAGAAGAAGTAAATTATCTCTATGAGTGAATACAGAGAATTGTTACTTATATATGATGATGACAACTGGGGAGTTGATAGTCTTGATAATACTGTCGTGGAAGGAGCCGATAAGAATGCCATCAACTGGAGGAATCCGTATGCCGTTGTGGAGAGAACTGATCCTTCCACCAATACCAAGTATAAGGCTCTCTTCAAGAAAGAAAAGGGAAAAGATAAATCAAAGGATGATTGGAACGAAGTTAAGCCTCGCCGTTTAGTAGTTCCCATTCTCGAGATATTCAATGCCATCCATGAGTGCCACCAGTCTATTGGCCATAGTGGAATAAGAGCAACATTCTCAAAGGTGTCAAAGAAGTATTGGAACATTACCGAAGACTTATGTATTAAGTACATACGCCTTTGTCCCGTGTGTAATGAACGCATCCATTGTAGATATAGACCAAATAAAGTAGATATGCAAGTATATCTAAGTATATGCAGTTGTGACAATATCCTCTGAATGATAAGCCGAAAGAGTATGAGTATGATATTTAGTAGATGTATTTGTAGATATTGTATAAGCTTTACCTCTTTCAAAGCTACTTCATGTATTATCAAGTGCAGTCTAATTGATTACAGCGGCTATCGTGTAGTAAGTATGTAGATAGGGAAAGGCAAGTAACACAATGAATAACCACTATCTCTAGCTCCCTTGGGTTTGCAGACATTTATCTCCACAGGGGCTTGGCGAGTGTTAAAACTCGCCGAAAAAGATACCGTGGAGTTTTAAAACTCGCCAGAATTAAAATCCGTCGTAACAGATCGTAGACTATCAGGAGTTATGTGAGGATGTTATTGGTATTGGATATGGAATATATAGAAAGAGAGTTTATATCAGAAGATTTGTAGTTTGCGGTAGATTTAAGTACTCCAATAGAAAAGAAAGAGGATATACACATTTGTTTCAATGATGATGAAGTCAATTTTGTTATTGTTGATGGCATGTATCTATTGCCAGGGGTTTTCAATCAATAAAAGCTCACACAATCCAATGAAGTTGCAAATGTCGGCATTAGATGATACTACTGACACAACGACGAGTCGTCGAGATATGTTACACTCGATGCTAGCTATATCGTCCACAATCAGTATCTTATGTGCCAATCCATCAACATCATCAGCGGCAGCATCAAAAGGGGGAGAAGTCTTTGTTGGAAAGTATTCAGATCCTAATAATCATCCTGGAGGAACACGAACCGTCAAATTACTCGATGGTTCTATTGGTGATTATCAGCTGGCCGAAGTTAGGGGTGGAGGGGGTATTGGTGAACCGAAGGATTATACTTTACCAGCGATTGTTGTAGGCAATCGTGCGATTATTATTGACTTTAGTCCCAAGGGAGGGCCAAGAGACTTTAGTGGAGTAATTCAGAAGGACGGAAGTATCAAGTTTGTGAGGGATGGTAATGTGTGGCCACGATTAGAATAATGACAACTCTATTTATACTGAACAATTGCTAAAGTAAATAGTGGACATGAATTTTGTATAATACAGCAGACAAACTCGACTAAACAAATGAGATGGCGAATAACGAGTATTCTTTATGTTATCTGCGATTATCCAATCTCTGTGGAAATGTGCGCTGTCACATCCCTTCGTAAATGCTTTCCCCTTTGTTGTAGCTACTTATAATAGTCTCCCCTTTGTTCAATGTTCTTTTTGTCTATTCATCTTTGCAGTTGATCTGCTAGCTAAATATTATTTCCCCTCTCTGTTGTCTGTTTCATATATCTTCTGATTCATATCTTCATCTTTTCTGTTTCATAATCTCTACTATTCAAAACTTGAACTTTACTCTCTCATTTCTCTCAACCACTTTCTCCTTACATCATCATTCCAGAGGACGATGAAGGAGGAGGTGGAAAGTCAATATTCATACACTGAAAAATCCACTTGGCATAATCGGAAGCAACTTGAGTATTCGTTGTTTCTCCACCAGTCAATCTGTAACAATTCATTTCCAGTGTACTCCTACCATTAGCATTCGTTGTCTGATAGATGACACGAATACCCTCACCTACTGCTACATTCTTATGCATACCAACATCATATACTACTTCCATGTAACGGATATCAAGTGGGTGGCCACCTAATACCTGGGGTGCACAATCAACAGTTTTGGTAATATACATGCCTACTCCGGTCGGAACATCTTGTTTGAATGTCCCAACAAAGGATTTCTCGACATGCCGATGTAAGTGGGAGCCATTACAGTCTGGATTCGGCACAAGATGTCGAGTAGTAACGAACTGATACCTTCCATTACTACCCTCCATAACATCACGAACATATGGTCCTTCATATTCTGTACCATCATCATTCTTTGTTACCCCTCTTCCATGACGAGCACCATTTGAATCAATATCACCCTCGTACCAACCTGCCTTGATAGACACATCCGTCTGCCTAGGTCGTGTTGAAGGTGAGATACGTATTGGTTGATTTGTAGCAAGTAGTGAAACACCCTCATCCATCATAATGTTATCATTATCATTTGTGAATTGGGTAGCAGCAGAAATTGTCCTACGGCGCTTTACTCGACTTTCATTATAACTCTCATCCTCCTCGGAAGTCATACCAAGATCATTATCATTACTAATACAGTGACGTAAACTAGGTCCTCGTGCAAATGTCTTGTTATTATCTTGCATCATCGTCATAGAATTATCATCCTGGGGTACCAATTGCCAACTCTTTTCTAAATCTTCACGTGTACTGGCTAATCGCTTGGTACTCGAGTTGTTATTATTCATTGTCGGTGCAGAAAATGATGCCCCAAAATTATTATTATTATCCGATACATTATTAACCATTGTGTTGTTAATTATATTATCGTAATATGTGACCATTGTTCGTTCGTTTATTGCAAGATATAATTATGTGTCACCTCGATAAGAATGCGTTGTATATGATATGTTTTTTTTTTATATATTTGAGGGTTATACGGTGATTGTCTTGAATTTTATAATCAGTCTACCGATAGATGCGTGCAATATCACCTCTTTGAAAGTATATCCAGTGATTTATTGTAATACTTACAAAGATATTATGAAGTTCAACCCCAATGAAAAAATCCCTTCTCATAAAATTAATCAAAATTAATGTTGTCTCTCGCCGCCTCTTGGGCAATTTGTTACAGACGATGATCAGATGGATCCTCCCTATGTAACGACTACAATAAGAATGTGGATATGCCGATGCGTGGTGAGATATGTATTGATTAAATTGACTTGTGGTAGACCATCTTTGTTTTTTTAGATTTGGTGGCGCGTAGGGTACAGGGGCATTGACGCGCCGGACAGATTGCCCTTGATACGAGCCTTTACATCAGGGTTGTGTACCCAAGTGCGTACCCAACCCAAATACCCACCCAGGAGCATGATTATTTGGGTATATACCCAACTAAAATACCCACCCAACCAAGTGGTTGGGTATATACCCATACCCAAATACCCACCCAACTGCAAAGGGTACTTTGATGCCCCTAAATTGGCTATAAACAGGTCATTTTGTACCTTTATGACCCAGATTTTGACCCCTCAAGTACCCCACGGGAGAAAATATTGGCGATAAACTTATTTTGTACTGAATTCCTACGTAGAAAATGATACCCAAGTCAAATACCCAAACACCAAACAAATCACACTTGGGTATGGGTATCTACCCAAATACCCACCCAACGAAATCCTCCCTTGGGTATACCCAACTACCCACCCACCCAACATATTTTACCTTGGGTACACAACCCTGCTTTACATGTTTGGCGCCCTGTGCCTGCATAATGCATGATAGCGATGCAATTGCATTAGTATTATTTAAAACAGAATAAGTCAGTCTAAAACAGAGGGGTAGTATATGATGACCCGATATTACCATAGTTGTGCACATCTTATGTTCAAATTTGCAATAATATTATTCGCAATAATCGTGCCAAATTATATTGTTAATGTCAATGATAAGCTTTTATGTACTGCACAGCTACTACCAGATGATGATCCAACAAAAGGTAAGTTTCTCTTTGTATACCGTTTCATATTATGAAGATTCACACATCAGCTGACTTTGTTCGGCTTCAGACTTCTATTGTGGATTTAATTGGGGTGAAGCTAATGCCAAATGCGAGTTTCCATGTCCAAATGGATTGGATTCTTCTTGTCCACCAAAAGAAAATGGTAGACCTCGAAAATGTATTGCAAGTGCAGGATGTTATGCCAGAACAAGAAAAGTTTATTGGAATGGCGTTATATCATTAGCATTTGATAGGGATTGGCATTTATCAAATAATGGTATTGAAGTACTCGATAGTAATAATAATGACAACACTGTGAATCAAGACGTTACTATACCAAAAATGTCTCGTCAAGTTGAAAGTACGTTTGAAACTCTTCTACTACAATACTTGGCAGAGACTCCGAGACTAAAAGGGAAACTAGACATATCAAATGTTAGAGCATCCTATTCAGAATATGATCGACCATGTGTCCAAGTAGCTGTTGATTGGGATAATGATATGTCCAAAAGAACATCATTAGATGTAGAGATACAAGTTGTAGGAGAATATATACCAATAGACTCATTATCATTCACTGATGAATTCATGGGTAATGAGATTATTGATTCAATCAATGTTGAACAGGGTATACAATCATTTATCAATTCAATAAAACAATCATCAACATTCTTCATGGCATTAAGGGAAATATATGCTATAGACGAAGAAAGTGTGGTAGAAGTACCAAGTGCAAGTCCTAGTTTGGCACCAACACGATCATTTGATCAGTCGTTGGAAGTTAGAATTGACCCAGGTCCAACGGGATCATATGGGTTGATTTTTACTGTGAGGACACCAAAAGGTGGAAATACAATACTCCTTAAAGGCATGCAATTCGTGACACTGCATGAAGGTATACTTGAATATGAAGTCTACAGTAAGTTGGGACCATATCAGAAGTTCGTCGGTTATACAACTCAATTCGACTTTATTGCCAGCGGCCAAGTTACAGGAAAAGGTGCTAAAGAATATGTTCGTGTCCTGTCCGATGATAGTATTGTTGAGAATGAAAACACAACTGAAGTGCTTGAATACAAAGGATTCACACCAGTGCATGTTCCAGGAGATGGCGGACAAAGAACAATCTTTATAACCATCACAAATAGATTCAAGAACGAAGAGGGTGAAGCGATTCCTATCTTGTTTAGTTATCCACTTGAAGGCGACAACGATGGTAAGAAGATATACGGCAAGACTACCAGCAATAAAGCTTTGGAGATTTATGAAGGCGATGGCGTTTTGAGTTATCCGTGGGTAAAGAATCTAGAAGGGCCATACTACAGAAGACCGAGAGGCTTCATTGGCACATTTGATTATGATAGGAATCCTTGTGCACCAGTTGAAAACTTTACAAGCTGGCCTTGTCCTTATGTTGCGCCTCCAAAAGTTACGAGACGCCCAACTCCATCACCCACAAGCAGGCCGACATATCCTCCAATCACGATGACACCAATAGCTTCAGCAAGTCCAACGAGTAGGCCTACAACTACTGCTCCGACAACAGAGAAGCCAGTTGAAATTATGCTGCTGAACGATACAGCACTTGATGGAGACTCGGAAATGATAAGTAATGCTACGCTTGACACTGACAGTATAGAAGTAGGTATTGAAACAAACAATTCAACACCGCGGAAGGAGATTTCATATATACTTTACGGACTTGCTGCAACTCTATATTGGATACCATATTTGTGATGTGAGTATGATCGGTATCGGTTGACTTAGCTCTACTTATAGAAACTTAACTTATTAAACAATATAAAACGCCGCCGCCATCATACTAGCTTCCTCGTTAGATAGACATAGCCTATAACTATGCAGCTAAGAGTAGGAAGAGCTCAAAGGTCTAATATAACATACATACGATTTCGTTTGGTCGCCAGTTTTGTAATGAAATCTTATGATGAATTAGGTTCGGCAAAAATACATATTTGTATTTTGGAACTTCTATAGAGCAAGAAATACAAAATAATATACCCAAATTTACTGATTATATGCCCATATGTGGCTAATTATAACTATGTGGCTAATTGAATAACCAAAGATACCTTAAAAATACAGAGTTATGCTTCACTTGTATTTTTTATTTTGGCTATTTCGGCTTAGTATTTTTGCAAGCATAAGGTGAAAGATTTCAGACCCTCATAAATTTGGAAAGCATTGCTCTTCAAAACTACTACAAATCTCTCCTCTATCAATATCAATCTAATCATCATGTCTGGTAAGTACTATGGCAGGCAAGGCTTTGGAACGTGTCGGCACGGCGTGGGGGTGTGCCCCCGGTATTTTATTGAACAGCGGAGGGTCCACAAAAAAATATGGCATTTGTTTGAATAACGGCTCTATTATTTCTGTGGCTTACTAATACTCACGCTCACCTTTATCTCTACAATATAACAACCTATAATATACAGGAAAAGGAACAGGAGGCCGCGGCGAGAAGAAGAGTTCCGTCTCTAACTCTCAGAAGGCAGGTAAGAAGCAGAAGATATCTTTTTGGATATTATCTTACCACATGACACATGATGCATGCTAATAATTCTCACTGTCTCTCACAACTCATTAATACACTAGGATTGCAATTCCCGGTCGGTCGTATCGGTCGTTACCTCAGGAATGGAAAGTATGCCAAGCGCATGGGTGCCGGTGCTCCCGTCTACCTCGCCGCCGTGTTAGAATACCTAACCGCCGAGATTTTGGAACTTGCCGGTAATGCCGCCCGTGATAACAAGCGTAGCCGTATCACGCCCCGTCATATTACCCTTGCGGTTCGTAATGATGAGGAATTGAACAAGTTGTTGGTACGTGTCTTTATTGTGTTTGTGAATTGCCTATACTTTTTATTATATTATACTCTCACCTTACCATTATTATATCTTTTAATCTTATAATACTACAGAGTGGAGTTACCATCGCTGGTGGAGGAGTCCTTTCCAACATCCATGCCGTTCTTCTTCCCAAGAAGAAGAAGCCTTCCACCCAGTCTCAGTCTCAGGCATACTAGATTAGTTCATTGGGAGTTATGTGGATATTTTGGGAGTTATATGAAAGGATATTGTGGGTTGTTGGGTATTGGAGAGAGGTCTATATGTATGGTGTGTTAAGAAGGGATGGTTGGACTATCCTTCTTGACGTTTGTGGTTTCGACACTCTTCTCTAGTTCTACACAATTCAATTGAAGTCTCCTGGATTTTATATTCAAACAATAGACATTCAAAATAAATCCTTTCATTGATCACACTCTTGTACTTTTGTATATCAGACTAGTTCTAAAACATAGACAAATCGTGGTTTGACAAAATTTACTTCACTAATACTTTTTACATATAGACATCCATTCTTCTATTTATGCACACATCACTTCTCTATTCTTTCTCTTCTTCCATCTATATCTCATATTGATCATCCTCTTCTTTATTCATGATCTCTTTTTCTTTATTGTCTTCTACAGGCCAATCTGTGGTATCATTCCCCTGCTGTAAGGGTGAACCATATTGTGCCTTTGTCTTCTTTGCAATATTATAACTACTATCGGCATTATCTCTTCGTGATCTTGTGGACTTGTTATTTGCAACAGCAGAATTAAGAGCAAGCTGTTCAAGGTATGCCGTGTTACCCGTTCCTCCACCTGATACTGTTGACGCAGTGCCCATTGTATGAGAATCATTTTCATAAGATGCAGATTCAAGTGAACGTGATCGGCTTATACTGGTGTTGTATGATTGCATAGATCTATCATTTGCCTTAGAAGAACCCCTCCTCCTTGGCGGCTTATTGTCATCTGCACCTGGCTCCTCGAAAATGGTGTCGGGCCTTCCACACTTGAAGAGATCAGAACGGCCGGTTACTCTTGATGCCGCATCCTTCACACGTGCAATACTTGGGTTGGTTCTGAGAAACTGTAAATGAGCCATTGGAACCTTTCCGTCCTCATCTTTGTTATCAAGTGAAGAGTTAGGTTGTTGATTGCTGGGCGTTGTACATGCCTGGGTAGGAGCCGCACAGCCAGATGCAATACGCTTAAAGATGGAATCCTTGCGTGGGTCACTAGTCTCCTCGTCATCATCCATAGATCTACTAGCAACTGTATTATCCACAGTCTGTGACGAATCATCTGCACCGTAGGCAACACGATCAGCAGAAGTATCTCGATCAGAAGTACGGGCTGTTGAAAGAGTCTGGAGAACTTGCTGACCTTGAGGTGTTTTGGATAAACGAGATTCCATCACATACTTTGCAGGAGGTGGGGGAAGAGATGATGATTGCTCAGCAGTTGCCTGCATGCCCTTCCTCTTTGGACCGGCCGAAACAACAAACTTCATTGGACGTGGAGCGCTTCGAATCTTTGTCACCGTCTCTCCCCATTGACTATTGGTAATTGGCTCGCGCAAATCAACACCAGCCGCCTCTAATACCCTATCCTCCGGTTCAACATCACCATCTCGAACGATTGATGAACCAGTAGTTGCTTCAGTAACTGATACAACTCGTACGAACCCATCCTCGCCACGCTTCAATCGAATACCCATGGCACTCGAACGGAAGTAGACATCATTTTGACTTGCACTGCTATTAGTCTTGACGAATACTGGCTTGATCTCAGCAACGGGGGGCGGTGGTTCTAATGCCTTGACATTAGCTTGAGCCTTATTCTCATACTTGGATCGAAGATTACCAACAGAACTTGATTTGTTGTTTACATCTCCTTCACTGTTCTCACTGCTGTTGTCGTTCTTTTGTGATCTTATCCACGAGTCTGCCTTCTTGGCATTCTTAGTACCTGCAGTATAAGTAGTTGGTGGATCAAGGTTCTGCGGTGGATCTTCTTGTACGCCAGTTGCATTGTTCACTTGAGGAGCATTACTGTCAACCTCCATTGCGGAAGACGAGTCTCCCTCTCCTACTACTCGCTGTTGAGTTCTCTTCTCAACAGAACTCATCCACATCTTCGCCCTGGTTGACACAGACTTGTTAACAGCATCATCTGCCGACTTGGGAGGTTGCTCTTGTGCACTCTTGAGTAATCGATTGACACTTTCATTAAACTTGGGAGTCTCAAACAATTCACTGTCAACATCGGAACACTTCTCCTTTACTACCTTTACGTCTTTGAAACCATCTTCATCGAGTTCTCCGAAGGGATCCATCATATTGGAGAAACCAAATGGAGATTGTCCTTCCTTCTTGGTACTATTATCGGGTGAGACGATTGGAAGAGTACTAGAAACACCACTAGCATCTGTCGCCACCTTGCTAGCATCACGAGATGACATGACAACATCAGAGTCGGATTCAGCTGGATTATTATTCGACGATTGGGCAGCAGTATTATTAGCCTTTTCTAACCATTGATTGAGAGATCGTTTGCTATTACTGTTATCTTGTTCACTGTGTTGCTGTAGAGGTGCTGATAATGTAGAGGCCTTGGAAGTATCTTCCCCATCCTTGACACTCTCTCCATTTTCCTTATCACTATTATCACTGAGGTTATTAATAAGAGATGGTAATTCAATATCATTCCGTTCCTCTTGTGCTGTCGACTTGGCGGCTACTGCATTTCTAGTCGTCAAGCTTCGAGGTTGAACAGCCGACTCTTCTTCCGAGTTAGAGTCTTCTTCGGCAACAGATTGAAGGTGTTGCTGTGGTGACTCTGGAATAATAGGACTGTTTTGTTCTAATGTATTCTTTGTCAAGACACTGACAGTGTCGTCATCAACAGTTCCATCTGCGCTTACCCATCCACGCTCATAGTCCCAATAACGGCCTGATCCATCGTCTACCTTAGCCGTGGCATTCTCCATTGACTCCTTCCATCCGATAGGTTTCTTTTGGTCGTTGGTCTTGCCGGTCTTTCTCTTGTCAGTTGGACGATGACGAGGTTTCGCGCGGCGTGTTGGTGCCGTGGAATTGCTATAGACACTATTTTCATTGGTGTTTAGGGTATTCACTGTCATGGACTCATCATCAAAGATGGAGTCTTGATCAGTGGTAGGAGAAGATGCTGTTACTGCAGCCTGCTGCGTTGCCATTACTACATCTCTTGATCCAACTGTATTAGCAGCAGTATCACGCTTCTTTCGTATATCAGTAGACTCTGATGCAGGTAGCTTCCTCTTGGATGGTGGAGCTTGTAAATTACCAATAGGCGAATGGTTACAATCTTGACCTTCACCCTTCTCTGGTTCAGTATAATCAACCCAACCATGCTCTGGATCCCAAACTTGACCTTGAGTTGATGCTGCATCTCTAATTGAGTTGAGCCATCCCTTATTCTTGGCACCAGCCTCATTTGCTTCTTGGAGACGTTTGCTAGCGGCACCCTTGTGCCTTCTACGATGAGGTTTGGATGCAGCTGTCCATGTTGATCCTGTGGTGGTACTTGCATAACTCATACTCATGTTATCAATCTCTTCATTGGGACTAAGACCAGGCAATGTTGCATCAGTTGGCGATAGCGACGTCCTGACTTCTCGATGCTCTTCCTCTTCGTCATCTCCGGTATTACTTCCTGGTGACAATGCCAACGAGTCAGGAGATAGAACAACATCAGTATCATCTTCCGAGTGGTTGGTACCGGGCGTGCTAGCATATGAAGTAGGCGATGCGACGCTTCTTCTCTCTCGTTCCTGCTCATCAATCTCAGTACTCATTGATGGTGACCACATGTTTTCTGACTCATCTTCTGGTGATTTCTCAACAACTTCGTCATCATCTTCTTCTTCCATTGAATCTAGCACATCATCTTCCTCATCCTCATCCATTAGATCTGCATTGACAGGATACTCTTCTTCCTTGTCATCTTCATCACGTGATACCAACCAGGATGGCATGGCACCAACCTCAGCTGATCGTGAAGGGGCAACTTGATCCAATGCCATATCAGAATCAAGCTTACCCCACTGTTTCTTGTTTGCATTACGGTTCATAAAGTTGAGCTTGGATAGTGGCTTCTTGGTAGTATCATCTTCGCTCACTGACCTTGGGGATAGAGCAGCAGCATTTGCCACGTTGGCATACGAGTCGCCACCACTTCCCTGACCAACACGAACCTTGGGCAAGTTTCCAAGCAATTTGTTCTTACGAGATCTACCACGAGTTGGAGCTTCACTGTTATTATCACCATATCCATTATCGTATGGATCATAATCGTCTGATCCGCTAGGATCAATTCCTCGGCCACGTGCATCGTAGTAGCCAATACCACTTGATAGAAGACCATCAGCATCAGTTTCTTCTTCGACGGGGGTATTATCTTCAACTTCTTGCATTGCAACATCTTCGTCGACTTGTTGGTCATCTTGTTCTTGATGCTTCTTACGATCTCTCGACTTGGATCGTGAACGTTGCTTTGCCCGAACAATTGCAGGCACCAAAGGTATCGCTGCTAGCGCAGCATACTTCTTTCCTCCACCACTAGACTTGCTACTATCTTGTGCCATTTCAGATCTTGATGCTTCGACAGGATCCTCATTCTCCTCCTTGGCGGATAGTTCACCACTCTCACCAGATCCAATTGCCAACTGACCACCAGGGGGATCGGCCGATAATGATCGTGGGATAGATTCATCAAACGGCTGTCTACTAGACCGTGTGACAGGTCCTTCTCCTCGTCCATCAGTGACATACTCAGTATCTTGACCTTCATCTTCTTCAACCATGGCAGGACTAGCAGCAGCATCACGCTCTTGGGCAATTTGAAGAGCTGCATCATGAGGACTCATACCTGAATTCAATAATCGCAAGAACTGACGTTTCTCGGCAGGAGTGAGACTATTGTAATCAGTCTGATTCTGCTGTGGTGATCCTGTATCTTGACGTGAGATGGATCCAAGAGTGGCTTCATCTCCTTCCTCCATTGTACCCTCATCATCGTCATCTTGACGGTTATTATAACGAGACGAGGCAGCAACAGCTGCGCCAACGCCAACGCCAACAGCAACACCGGCAATTGCCATGCCATTGTTATTGTTATCTTGAGGAGCAGGGGACTCATGACCAGTAACATAATCAGCCTTGGCACGTTCGGCCAATTGACGAAGATATGTATTCTTCTTGTTGGTTGACCATGCCGCAGCCTCAGAATGAAGCTCTGCATCATCATCATTATCATCATCGTAGGCATCATTCCTACTCTTGTTGGATGAGAATGCCGCAGCTGCTGCAACACCGGCTGCAGTACCAATACCTTGAGGATCTTCGTCTTCAGGATCTTGACCTAATATCTCTTCCTCGAATGTTTTCGATTCATACATATCAGTCATTCGAGTCTTGTTGACCTCCTCCCCATCGTTCACAACAGGTTCCTTACCAGTACGTGTAGTAGTAGTAACCAATGTCTTACGTGGATTCTTAATCCTCTTCTTCTTACCCAACTTTAATAACTTTTTAAGTGGATTATTCTTCTTCCTTGGTGAGTTTGGTGGCGAGCCTGCACCACCAGCTAATGCTTGATCGGCATGGAATTGCAATTCAATAGCTGTATCCTCCTCATCTTCCATATCATAATCAGTGAATATACTATCATTATCATCACTTTCATATCCACCATTCTTCTTCCTCTTCTTCTTCTTGTTGATAATATCATGTGCACGTTGTTTAGTTGGACTTGTGGATTCATCATTATTAGCAGTCGTTGCATCAAATGCCTCGTATCCACACATGGTTGCTAATGCTACGGATATACATGCCATTATACCATCTTCTTCTTCTTCGCCTCCTTGGTTGGTTTGTGATCCGCTAGTTCCTCTAGTCTCACCTCCTCCACCACCACTTGACTTTTTATTACGACCACTAGTACCACCACTAAAGAAGGTCTGATCTAAAGACTGATCATCATCATCCTCTTCTTCATACTGTGTTGTCGAAGCTTCATGCGTTGTGCCATTTTCATTAGCATTAAAACAGGCTGCCTTTTCAAGTAAGTTCCAGTTATTCCCCTCTGTATCTTTAGTGGTATCCTTACTATTATCAAGAGTATTATCAACAGTTGTATTAGTTGGTGTAGTACTACGAGCCTGTCGTGGAGGAATACCAGCAGTATCATCATCATCGCTATTTGGTTCAACCAAGTCTAACCCAATCGATGCTCCGTCATTATTTGCTTCGGTATCAATCTCGACATTATTCATGGTATCCTCAATATTCTTATTCTTATTCTTATTGGCGTTGGATGTAAATCCAACACGACGGCTTGCCCCTGCGGCAGCGGCACCTAGTAGACCTGCACCAATCAACTTCCTCCTATTACTAGACTTGTTATTATTGTTGCTGTTGTTTAAGATTCGAGAACGAGGTGGTGAAATAGATCGGACGAATTGTCGCTCATCACCTGGCATTTCCTCCTCTTCCTCATCCTTATCATTAACATCACTATCGCTATCAGATGAGCC